>Ga0129333_10000780_pt1 | contig 27763 bp, 36 predicted proteins | sample CPB6_08_DNA_FD_94474 | JGI IMG/M metagenome (GOLD analysis project Ga0129333, IMG submission 94474) | Freshwater to marine salinity gradient microbial communities from Chesapeake Bay, USA - CPBay_Sum_0.6_0.8_DNA | ecosystem: Environmental > Aquatic > Marine > Coastal | place: USA: Chesapeake... | reverse complement strand
GGATATGCAAACACGGCATATCAGTTAGCAATCGTTTTATTGTCAGCTAGTATCTTGGCAGTTAGTATGCCTTTGTTCTGGGGCTCATTTGTAGTCGCAGGGGCAGGTATATTACTAAGCAGCCAAGGATTGTTACTATGGTTGTAACGTGATTGATCCGGTATCTATCGGGATTGCATTTGCAGGTGCCCAAGCAGCGGTCAAAGGCATTAAAGAAGTCTTGGCCCTGGGTAAAGATGTAAGTGAAATCTCCGATAAGGTACTAGATTTTTTCACCCATCAAACGGTCGTAGAACACGCCGCAAGAAAAGCCCAGTTCGTTGAGCGACAAGCTAAAACCAACACTGGCAAAAAACAAAAGAAATCATTAAACGAACTCACTGCAGAAGCCTTCGATATAGTATATAAAGAAAGGCAACTGCAGAGGGCTCAATATGAATTGTATGAATTGTTTATATGGTCAGGCAATGCTGACGTATGGCATGCTATGATTAAGCAAAGAAACATTCTTCGTAAAGCGCAGGAAGACGCCGAAGCCGAAGAACTACGTCTTCAATTCTTACGTGAGAAAGCATGGATAGAGAAAAAGCAATTCCTAATGGATATGGGAATGTGTGCAATAGCAATTGCGGTAGTAGGACTAATATTCTGGGGATGCGTAGAATATATGCTATACCTAAAACTAGTCCTACCCGCAGGGGCTAAGATAAAATAATTAAACACCTACTACGTTCAGTTGAGAAACGCTAGGTGACATTGTGTCCGGTCCAGATACAATTTGAATACCTGAGCCGAAAATAGAATTGTATTGATTAAAGACATCGTCTGCTAAATCTGCAGACCAAACAATATGCTCATTCTTTACAACAATCTCATGGTCTTTAGCATATCCAGCATAGGGAACTAATGCCATAGAATGCTTGTCAGGTGTAGACTTAGAACTAATCAACATCATAGCACATGGATTCTCTACAAGAATCTCATCGCCTTTTTCTGTAATTTTACCAACGATCTCTTCGCCTGTCACAAGTTTAAAAGCTTTAATCATACAATTCCTTTATATTAATACCAATATCTTATTTTTTGTTTGCGAGCATTATAAGTAATCTCACCCCAAATTATAATGAAGTTCCAAATAGAGGTCAATGCTTTTTTGATCATATCATACCTCTATGTATCAGTAGGGCCATCTTTCTATTTAGATCTGCGTGATCTTTGCAATCAGAAAGATAATGTTCTATTTCACTTTGATAGCTAGGTGTAAATGTTCTTTTAACCCAACCCCAAAAGTCTGTTTTTATAGATGGAACTTCTATGCCGCCGAGTGCATACAAGGCATCGTATTTAGTTTCGTTTAACATATGTTTCCTTTGTCTTGTGGACAGATGGGGGCTAGCGCCCCCATTAATTACAGGTCTCGACCTTGTGGGTCTTCTGTAAGAAGTTGCTGTTTAACTTTTTTAGGTTTGATATCGGAAGTCTCGTCTTTGACTTCGATCTTCTTTGGCTTCTTATGCTCAGGAATAATGCGTTCCAAGAATACACGCAACATGCCATTAATCATAGCTGCGTCTTTAACTTCGACAGTATCTTCCAAAGCAAATGTACGAGTAAATGCTCTGTTAGCAATACCCTTGAATAAGAAGTTTTCATCTTCATTATTCTCTACATTGCCCTTGATAATCATCTTGCCATCTTCAAGAGTGATTTCAATATCCTGCTTAGCAAAACCAGCAACAGCCAATTCGATAACATAAGTGTTCTCGCCGGTTTTCTTGATATTGTATGGAGGATAGTTAGGAATGTTCTTTGTAATTTCATCATGCATTTTAGCAAGACGATTAAATTGATCGTCGAACCCTACAAAGAATTTGTCGATGTCCTTGAATGCTGGACCGAAAGCAATATTGCCTAGTGTTAGACCGTTACCCATAATAACCTCCTTATTGCTTAGCAAATGCTTTTTTGGCGTCGAAGTTATAAGCAGACATACCTACGGTTGTGAGGAAGGTATTTGTTTCTGCGACAACTTTCTTAGCAAAAGCAGCCTGAGCATCTACATAAGTTTGAAGGGGTTTCTTAAGTTCATCGTTGGTGACGAATGTCTTGATGAACTGGGTCTTTGCACCTTGAACGGTGTCGATTGCGTTATTAACAAATGATAGCATAGTTTTCTCCTATTAAAGCGAGTAATTAAAACGTAGATCCCGAAGGCATCTACTAATATCCTGCTTACTGAATACAGGGGCACCATATCGTTGTGCCAGCGTTAGACGCTCCTAAGGTAGTAGAGTCTTTACGTTCCCATCCCGGGGATATAATTATTTAGTGCTAGTAGTTAATTTTTTCTTACCAATATTATACTTTGTTTCCAATTTCCACTCATCTTTTTCCTTGTGAGAAATTACTTTGATTTGTGAAAGAGGAGCATAATCTTGGAATAACTGAGGATTGTTAATTTTAACCAATCCCCAATCTACTAACAATTTTGAAATAGTATTTCTACGTTGTAAATCGTTGTCTGTTAGATCTGCGGACTTACCATCTAGCGCAAATAGTTCTTTAAAATGTACGATAAAATATCTGCCCTGCTTATGCAGAATATGACATGATTGATATAAAATTTTATCTTTTCTAGAGGCCACACCTATTCTAGTTAGGGTTTCTCGTACCTTTAAAAAATCGTCAGGTTCAGACAGTATAACCTCTAAAGGATTATACCCTGGAAAGTTAATGTTGATTATATCAGTACTCATTCCTACCACCTTTTGTTATTCTTTTTTTCATTTCATCTATAATCGACGAATTCAAGAGTGGGAGTACTTGTTTGGCTTTGTCTGTGCTGTAGCCATAGTATTCTTTTACAATCTCCAAATCATCGATTTTCTCAGCCTTGATCCATTTATTAAATCGTTTTCGTGGCCTAATAATATTTATAAGAAATTGAAATTGAAGCATTTTATCCAAATGAGGTCTAGAATTCATCTCATTTGCAGGAATGACGGTATCGTGACCATAGGATAATCCTTTATTAATGATATAGGGATTATACTGTTTCTCAGACCAATCGTCGACTATTAAATTATCCTTACTGTAATGTATTGCGTTAATAAAATCAAAAGGCGATATCGCAGGTGCCTTAAACGACACTTCTTCTATTTTCTTTTCTGGTTCTCCAAACAAACTCATAAGGCCTCTAGATTAAATGCAATTGTTATTCTTTCAACGTCGCTTGTTTTCTTATTTACTTGATGAAAATATTCTGACGGGAACATAATTATATCACCTTTATCCCCACAATACTCAAAGCCATCCTCAAATATAGTCTTTTCTTTCGAATCATTCTTAACATATATTACTCCAGATAGTAATCCTGAATGATTGTGTCTAGGGTTACTATCGCCAATATTTGAATAATTTAACCAAAAATCATATCCATCATAGTGCTTATCTATTTTTCGTAAACCGACTCTTCTTCTCAAGTTACTATAAGAATAATTTCTAGTTTTATTAATAAAATATTCTCCCATATATGTTAAAAATGCAAATATAAAAGAGCCATCTATTAAAGGAGAGGGTACAGATACTTGATATGTGTTTTTTCCATAATTTTTATGCTCACGTAAAAAGGATAATGGGTGATTTTTAATAGCATTGCAATGCTCTACCATACCATCTATTTCACGTATTAATTCAGAATGCAACTTGCCAATTAATATTGGATATTTAAAATTATTTTCGAATTTAAAATCTTTAAATATTTTATCTAGAGCATTTGAAATATTTTGCTCCATCTCTTCTGTTACCGGATCTAACATAGTTTACCTCACCAATGGCGAATCACGCCAGCAATAATAAAAATATTTGTAATAATATAGGACAAAACAATAATAGTGCGAACACCAGCAATTCTATCAGCTTCACAATCCGTTGACCCGCTTTTTTCACCTATTGCCTTTGCCCATATCCTCCACCATTTACTCACATTAACATCCTTACTAAACCTACACTATCAATAGTTGTTAACAGTATATAATTAGCGAGCATCCCAAACGACTTACGAGTCCAAGCGGCCCAAGCATACATAGCACAACCAGCAATCCAAATAGGGTAAAGCGCAAGAAGCGGCGGTGTCGGGACAGTGACAGCCATAGTGATGCTACACCCAATGCTAAAAGCCCAAGCAAGCAACTCAACAGTAAACCTAAAGGGGTTAGAGCGCCAATCATCTTTTATCCAATCAAATATATCACGTAATATATCATTCATTAAACAAGTCCATTGTTTCATTATCCTTGTATAATGCTAATATTGCATGTGCAGTATATTTAACTTGTTCCTCAGTTAATTTTAGATTATATGCTTTATCTAGAATATGTAGTACTTCGTGAACAATTGCGATCTGTTTAGTTTGTTCTGTAGCACCATCATTAATCATGATACGTTGATTGTCAAAATCAGCTAAACCAATATTGCCGCCCATAGCATCGTTACCTAGAAATTCGATAGTGTATGTTACTCCTGCAATCTTAATATATCTCATTTGAACTCCATAGATGCCATAATCTCTGTAAGACATGCCACCAAATTAATTTCTTGATCTGCACAGAAAGCAGATTTATATTGATAGTCTGCAAGCAACAATACTAGTTGTGGTACTTGTTTGACATGCTCGGGTAATACCTCATAGATTTTTCTGAAGATTGTCTGAGGATCGTTGTCAATATTATTAACAACCCAGGTACGCATCTTTTTCCAATCACCCTCTCTTAGACAAGAGACAAGTTCTTGCATATTGGATTCACCTAGGTTAACAAAGATACCCTCGTCAATTCTACCCGAAGAACTATAACGCTGAAGCTCATTAAGAATACGACGATAGTCAGGAAAGTGTTTATTGATTACACCGCTGATAACCTTTTTATCTGCCTCGATCTTTTCTATCTTAAGAATCTCGCATACCCGTTTCATAAACGCTGCAGCAATTGCAGGCTTTTCTGTCTTAGGTAATTTAAATTCTACAACCGCAGTTCTAGAATGCAGAGGAGGAATGATACGATTCTTAAAGTTACAAGTAAGAATAAATCTACAGTTTGATGAAAACTCTTCGATAAATGCTCTTAGTGCAGGTTGTGTAGAGTTTGGATTTAGATAATCTGCCTCATCTAAAATAACAACCTTTGGTTTGCCACTAAAAGAAACCGTAGATGCAAACTGCTTGATCTTTGTGCGAAGAACATCAATGCCTGATTCTTCAGATCCGTTAATGATAATATAATCTGTTTGTAGTTCTTCACACAATGCTCGGGCAACAGTTGTCTTACCCATACCTGCACCTCCACACAAAAGCATATTCTGAATCTCACCCTTTGTGAGCATTTCTTGGAATATAGTCTTTTGATCTGCAGGAAGAATACAATCCTCTAGTTTGCGGGGGCGATATTTCTCAACCCACAAAAATTCATTTTCACGATAATCCATAATAACCTCATATTACATTTTGCGCCAAGTATCATTTTCTTTGACATATAGTTTACCATCTGGCCCTGGTACAATTCTTACAGAAACATCTTTTTCTGTTCCAGGTTTATATTGTTTACTATTACTTAAAACAATATAAGGGTTGCCATTAAAACTATATGTAGGTGGAGGAAGTTCTTCACCATACTTAGCAGTCAACATAAGAACGGGTTTACCTTCAAGTTGTTTTTCCAATTCTTTAGTTGGAATCTCATCTTGCTTATAAACAATCCGTTCTTTTACTTCTTTATATCCCTGAACACCTGCACCTAAAAGACCTAGTATACCTAGGCTCTTAACGAAGGTTCTGCGAGAGGTATCGTTCATACTACAGAATCAGGTTCCATTGCGATAAAGTATTCCATTGGCTTAGTCGCATTCTTGAAGAAAAATGCTTTCTTCTTAGAGATAGTTACATTATAAGCGTCGGGAACAACTTTAAAATTCTCTACTGCCATATGACATTCAAAGTCTTCAGTTGTAGAATCGCCAATTACTTTGCGATAAGAATTTGCTGTATCGTTTTTCTTATCACCGATAACTACAGTAACCTTACCTTTAGCAGAGATAACGGAGATTGTAGGTGCTGCCGTAATCGCCGCTGCCTTCATAATCATGTTAACATCTTCAGCTGTAAGATCAAACTTATAATATTCATCAATCTCGATGTTCTTATCTGGTGCTGCTACAATAACACTGGGGCTAGAATAGAAGTACTCAAACTTACCATTATCTTTAGATATGGTTAAACTCTTTTCACCAAACTCTACATTTTGGTTTTCCATCAAGGTTAGCAAAGCCAACAATGAGTTCAAATCATATACTGCGACTTCCTCAGGAAAGTCTTCTGCTACAGTAGCCTTAGCAAAGATGTTCTTTGCGGTACTAATAGTGGAAAGAGTCTTGCCCTTGCGGATTAGAATGTTGCTGTTTATTGCAGCAAAGTTCTTCAATACGTCAATTGTTTCTTTACAAATTTGCATAATATTTCCTTATTAATCATCAAAACGATCATCCAGATGCTGTAGGTCTTCAATATCAGGAACTGCGTGTTGCTGTTCTGTGTCATGAACATAAAGCATCATTAAAGCATAGTGTAACACCTTTAGTATGTCTTGTCTATTCCTTCCGGCTTTCTTTCCGTACCTTTGAACATATTTCATGACATTGCCTGCGGTAAAGCCTATACCGTGCCCGCTGTCAATAATAAATTCTGTAGCTTGGAATTTATTTAAAGAATAGTGTTCATTATATGTCTTGTCAATATACTCTTTAAATTCTTTTATAAGAGCATCCTCATTGTATTTGTAATCAATCATTTTACACCTCAAATTGTTTCATGTGTTCATATAATCTATTTTTCCAATAACCAACAGTTACCACATCACGATTTAGTTTATGCTGAGGTAACTTATTATAGTCCTTTGCCTCTTCCCAGTCATTGACTATAATGCCTCCCATTTCCTTATATACAGGATCAAGGTCGGAAGTCTTAACAATAGGTATGCTATTACATACTATTGATTCTACAAACCTATGGGAATCTAAAGCGTTTCCTCTAGGGCAGATAGAATACTTTGAAATAGATAGAATAGTTAAAAACTCTGTATAATCCATTCTATCTTTTAAATTTAAAATACCTGTTCCATAAAAGTTATCTAGATCGTGTCTGCTGCCATGTGTGATACCAAAAGGAGTAACTGCTATAGGAATAAGTTTAGCTTCAGGCAAATCAATATAGTCGGTAAAACTATTAGGTCTTTTAGGTCCTAGTTCTGTAAATCCCATAGGTATTTGTAGAAAGCGTTCGTCAATCTTCGGAAAGTTATGACCAGTCCAAGTGACGAACTGTGTTTTCATAACGCCATTGATTATGGCGGGAGACAAAAGCTTATCAGCATTACCTGTTAACAAATGAAAAGGTACATCTATTCCTTGTAACATTGGCAATGATGCTTCTAATAGATCAGCATTTACAAATATAATTTGATACGGTTCCACCTTACCCAAACCTACTGACTTTTTATGTTGGCATTGTACTCCCCAGCCTTCATAGTAAGCTGGGGAATGATCTATAATATGCTCTGCCAGTGCAGGTAAACTATTGTATCTGATATACTCAAAATTACCGTCTGGTTTATAAAAGTGTTCCATCAGTATCTAGATTTACGTTCAACAATAATTGCAGGTCTTCCGCTGAATCTTGCCTTCTTGTATGCTTCTTCAAAATCATTTCCGGTAACAGGATCATATACGGGAATACTAACAGCAGCTCTAAACATATTAGTAAAGTCTTGAGTATGTGTAATACCTGAATAGAAAGGACCTGCGTCTGCAGTAACTGCTCTAACAATTACAGGGACCTTATATTCACCGTGAGAGATTCTTTCAATCTTATCAATATGGTTTACAATAGCATCCATTGCAACTAGAATAAAATCATGCCGCTCGATGTACAGAACAGGTTTGAATCCCTCAAAGCTCATACCGATACAAAGACCTGCCATGAGGTTTTCTGCAACAGGTGTTTCTAGCTTTTGATTGTCAGGGACATTTTTCAGTGTTCCCATTGCGTTACCGCCAGGAGCATTGTTAACATTATAACCAACAAAGATTGTCCCTTCGTTTCCTAGATCTGTCATAACCTTTGTTGCTGCTTCTTTGTAGCTTAGGTTAGACAGTTCAAAATCAGGATATGAGATTTCAGGCAGTTTCGGGAAATACTCATCATCCGTTTTCTTAACTGCTTTAGACAGATCAATCATACCAGGTTTTCTAGCATGAGGATATGTGATGTTGTAATGATACTTAACAACTGAAGGAGAATTCCAAACATAGTCTGCTTGCTTACCCCAACGCTCTTCATTAGATGCTTCCACAGAGCGATTGTTATTTTCAATAACAAATTTACAAGGCAAGTCCCAACCATCCACATAACGAATTGCTTCATAGGTATGACCATTATCTTCTGTACCGTCGCCGATGAAACACCAAACCTTTTGTGTTGATCCTTTGCGCTTTAATGCCCAAGCAATACCTGCAGCAATAGCAGGTGTACCACCGATAATTGCAGAACAGAAGAAGTTACGTTCACGATCATAGATAAACATACTACGACCATTTAGAATTCTATCTTCTACAACCTCAGGAGGAATTCCATGCAATAGTGCATGATAGTGACTACGATGGTTAGAAATAACATAGTCGCCTTCTTTAATATCTTTAAAAATTTCTATTAGCTCTTTTTCATTTCCGCCCGATAGATGGAATAGAAAAGGTAATTTATTGTCCTCAAAGTTAATAATAATTCTTCCTGTCTTGTTAGCTCGCATTAAATCAAACCCCTTATTAATTTCATCTAATTTAATAGTATGAGTAATTAATTTATTTGCTAGCTCAAAATGCTTTTCTAAATAAAATATAATGTCGCCCATATCTCTGTCAGGATTAAAGTCTCCACCGTCGGAACTGAAGATCTTCTTACCATCAAAAAATGCAAGAGGGTTATTAAGTGTAAGTGTTTGTCCTACTCTTGGCTGACCTACTAATATCAAAGAACCATTCTTATCTAATAGGTTAAACAGTTTAGATATAACATCTACGCTTCCGGTAGTATCAATACAATGGTCAACCTTAGAATGTTCTTCTAAAATTTTAGTATATTTTTCTATTGATTCAAATTTTGCGCCGAACGTTTCTGCAATATCTCTCTTCTCCTCATCCAAATCAATTAGAGTACAGGAAACATTAAATACTTTTAACCAAAATGCAATAGATAATCCAAGACCGCCTGCGCCTGTAATAAGAACTTTGCCTTTATAATTAATGTTATTCTTTACGATACCATATGCAGTAGATAAAGCGCATCCTGTTAAAGGATATAGATTAGCAAGTTTCTTAGTATAATCTACAGGTGTAACTCTATTTTCTGCAACAATAGTTTGTTCTGCGAATGTTGTTACTGGACCTGAACCTACAATGCCGAGATCAGAAAAGTATTTGCCGCCAAAGCAATCACACCCTTTACCCTTTCTCCAATGTAGGACAACATAATCACCTTTTTTAACTTTGGTTACTTTATCACCTACAGATATTACTTTACCGAAACCTTCGTGTCCCATAAAATGAGGAAGATACTTATCAATACCTTTAACTGCAGTAATCTCATTTAGTTGTGCTCCGCATAGTCCTGCGGATATCATCTTAACAAGAACTTGGCCTTCACCTGGTTCTTCTGCTTTGAATGTTTCAACACTTAATGGTTTAAAGTGTTCTCGTAATACTGCTGCTTTAAAATTTTCCATGTTACCTCAACCAAATAGATCTTCTTTTTTTGCCCTATATTGTATTCCTGATGATACAAATTTTGCTGCTAGTTTATTTGCAAACACAACAGCTGATTCAAAACTATAACCTTCAGATAAACAATAACTTAAAACTGCAAGAACAGAATCACCTGCCCCGCTTAATTCTTTAGCTTCTACTTTCTCTGCTTTATAATGAACTAATTTGTTCTGTATGTTATAAGCAAAAATACCTTCATTACCTGCGGTGATAACAATATTGGAAATGTTTAGTTTTTCGCAAATAACACCACACGCATCTTCCATGCTACAATCTGGAGCATATCGCAGTCTAATCTTTTCAAACTCATATTTGTTTGGTTTAATAATAGTAGCATTTCTAAACCAACTTAGATCATCTCGCTTAGTATCAACGAATACAGGAATGCTTTTACTGTTAGCGATTTCAATAACCTTCTCAGCAAGATTCTTAGTAATAACACCCTTCTTATAATCAATCAAAAGAATAGCATCGAACTCCTCAGGATTATTTAAGAACTGCACAATGCTTTGCTGATTATTTTCAGAGATATCTTTTACCGTTTCATAATCAAATCTTAGTAAATGCGTATTCTTATACTCAGAAATAAGTCTGGTCTTTACCGATGTATGTCTTTCTAATTCAGCTAATAGCAATAGACTTGTATTGGGATGAAACTTATCATTAAATGTAGGATAGATATCTTCAAAGTCTTTGCCTACAACACTTGCGAAATTACATTGATGTCCTAAATGAGCAATATGTGCTGCGACATTATATGCTCCACCGAGCATATCAATTTCTTTATCTACATCTAATACCAAGGTAGGTGCTTCTGCAGAAATTCTATTAGCGTGACCGTAGATAAATCTATCTAATATTAGATCACCGATAACCAAATGCTTTTTAGTAGTCAATTAAAGTCCAATCCCAATGTGTGTCAACGGTGTGATAATCTTGCCGTACATTATGAAAATATAATTTACAATTATAATTAAACTTCTTTATTCTGTCAATAAGGTGAAATGGTCCAGTGCCAACACTATGTATCTCTTTTGCATTTTTAATTACATCCAGCCAATCAAAAATACCTAATCCTAAATTAGCATCATACATTTTTAATTGAGGTAAATCAGTATCTATCTTTAGATCATAAGAACCATAAGAATTAGTGTTTATAACTAGAGCATAATCTTTATTCTCTAGTGAATCATATAATTGCTTGGATTGGGGAGTAGATTGAAAATCAGGAAATCTTTCCCAGCTTGACTGATAGGGAACTGATACTTGTTCAAAGAAATGTTTATAATGAAAAGGATTTTGAATATTGTTAAATCCTATTTGGATTATGTCAACATTATTTTGCTGACCATAATTTAAAACAGTTGCTAATTCTGAGCCAATATTATTGTCAGGGACTGCCATTGATAAAAGAACTATCTTTGTTTCGCTGGAATAAAGATGCTTTAAAGAATTAACATACTTTTCTTTGCAAGGCACAATAACAGTATGAGCAACACTATCAAGTACTGCCTTAACTATACTATAGCAACAAATCATATCACCTAACCCTAAATGAGTTAGAACAATAATCTTATCACGCATTCTTCTTTCTCCAAGGATAGTTACCGTTAGGATATCTATTCTGTGTTTGTTGATTGCCCCAAAGGAAGAAATTAGCCTGCACTGAATCTGCTCTATTGCCTACTCTATAATTCAATGTATACTCGCCATTGGTGTCATACTTAAAATCATACTGCAATAGAGTTTGCATCATTGCTCTATCTACTTCAGGTTGATCGTCAGGATGCCTTGCACGTCTATACCAAATAGGAGCAAGTTGAACAGCAAGAGGTGTAGGTAAGAAGTATGCGCCTACGTCGACAAATAGTTCTTTGTCACTAATACAAGTAGGCCACAAGCCTAGATTTTCACAATCATCATTGCAGATGAAGTTGTCATCTTTGTCTACAATTTTTCTAAGTGAAAATGCCCAATCATTATTTTCCGCAACATTAATAAGAGATTCTACATGGTTAGGATCAATCCAATTGTCTTCATCTAGAAACATTACATAATCACTATTACAGAGAAAAGATAATCCTCCGTAAATTCTATGACCATTATACTGACTATGCCCCGTATTTTCAGGCAAAGTTAAAACAGTTGCACCCGGGGAAAAGAATAGACTAGATGTAACTTTTGCTACAAACTGTGGCCCATCTACAACCACAAGATGTTTTACATTATCGTATGTCTGATTCTTAACAGATTCTAAATTCTTAGCTAGATAATCTGCACCTGTTGTCGGTGTAATAATTGTAACGCTTTTACTCAAGATAATGCTCCATCATATACCGGCATTTCATTTGCATCATATGTCTGACCTATAAAGTCTTTGCCAATGTCTTTATAAGAATCCCTCATCCATATCGTTTCTTTAAGACCATATTCACTTGCATTATTGCGTAGTTGAGGCCAAACATCATCTCTCAAGTAATATTGATCCATTAAGTATTGATGTGTTCCCCAATACCTAGGCATCTTCTTATGTAGTGATTCACATAGACCATCTTTTATTCCCCACATACCTGCAAGTATAGGAAACTCATAATGATTTATATGGTCTCGAATTACGCATAGTTTAGTGTCTTTCTTTAGCCAGTCATCTACTATAACTGCTTCTCTATTAGATAATCTAGAATCAGTATCACGTGACAATACTATAGTATCCTTTTGCATTGAGAAGAATCTCCAGAATGCACCAAAGATACTTTCATCTGCGATCTTAATAGTCTTAGAATTACTAAAGGCATCTAAAGCCTTGATGTAGGATAAGGGGACACTACTGTCATGGTAAAACCAGCATTCCCAATCTGGAAAATGAACCTGAGCAAGCTGCGCATTTCTAATTGCGCCTACACAATACTTAGGATCGTTTCCCCATAAACTAAATGCAATAATCTTTTTCATTTATAGTAACTGGCTAATTTTTCTCGGTGACCCTTAATATAACCAAATGCTTGTTTTAAGTCTACAGGCAATGAATTAAACAGATCCCACATTTCTCTTTCTGCTTGATCTGTATTATAATTAGTTCCTCTAGGATGTTCAATAGTGTGAGCATAATCTCGGACAACTGGTCTTTGATGTATGAAACAAAGTGCAGGAAATACTATATCCCAGCACCAGCCCATTTTATACTTACCAAAATCTAGCTTTAACTCTTTGTACCAATTAATAACATCTTTATGGATGAACCAGCAAGTGCAATCTGTGTTAGCAACAATCTTAAGTTGGTCTACAGGAAAGTCTATAGAATGAATATCAGTTCTTGTAGAATCGTACCAGGTATAATCTACGTTAGGTGCATAGATTCCCCAGTCTGTTATCTCATAATATTTTTTAGCGTCCTCATATAATTGTCTCCAATTATCATACGATGCATCACCTTGAATATGGAACAGTACATCGCCATCGAATAACTCGATAGCTTTTAGAAACTGAGCAGTGAAATAACTTTCCTCTCCAATATTATGCCAACGATCCTCTTTGTTCTCATCGTCACTATTAATTACTATTGGTGTTACACCTATAGCATTTAATTGCATTTCTTTTTCGATAGTCTTCTCGTACTGTCCTCTCCAATTGAATATGAATGTTTGTATCTTCATTATTCTCTGGCATCAATTCTATTATAAACAACTGCGTCAAACCAATTTAAGAAATTATTCAATAGCATATAATCTTTAGGAACATTGCTTGATAATTTAGGAGCGGCTAGCAATCTATTATAAAGATCTTCATTGGAATCAAGCAACATTACATAATCAACAACTTGATCCATGTTATCGAAGTCATGAACATTAACAAATGCTTGATGGTTAAAGTCTGCATTGATTGTAGGACTTCCCCAGTAAATAGGAACAGTCTGCGCATAGAATGCATGTAGAATCTTCTCAGTTACATAACCGGGATGTGAACCTGATTCAAAACAAATATTAAATTTGCGCTTAGCAAGGAAATCGATCTTTGCTTGTTCGCCATCTAATTTTGCACTGACGTTGTTATATAATTTACCTGCACTGTTAACAGGCTTAATGGCATGCAACTTCTTAAAGAAGTCATTACGTTCTTGGCATCCGGGATTTGATACTACGAAAGAACAAAAGTCTGTTTTAAGTTGTGGGTTGTGCTCACCTAGAATATGATAGAAACCATAATTTAAGTTATGAATATTTTCCAATGCCCACATATACACAACAAATAGTGGCAAACGATAATGCCAATTGCTGTAGACATGGTCAAATGTTATTGCATAATGACAATCATAATCTGCAGGACGACGATTCTCTCCAGTATAAAAAATCTTTACGCAATCCTTTTTAGAGAATTTTTTATTAGTTGTGCCAAAATTGTCATCGCCGAAAATTAGATAATCGGGATTGTCGTTATCAATCTCTACATCATATCTGTTAGCAAGTAAACTGTAAAAGAATTGTGCAAGATGTTCGTGCGTATCAGCAAATCCTAGTTTCAATTTTTTCATAGACTCTCCGCCAAACTATGTAAAGAATTATTAATGTTTGCAATATCGTCAGCCGTTAGATTGTTTAGATCTCCTTTAGCTGGACCTTCAACAGGCTGAATCTTATAAGAAGCCTTTAATGACAAACCATTTGACATTGTTTCGGTCAATGGCTTACCAATGCCCCAGCTTACATTATAGGAAAGAAACTTCTTTTTAGGATCCATATAGTTGTTATATGTTTCGCAGAATACATATGGGCCAGAATTCTTGCCGACAATAGCATCACAATTTTCACTTAGATAAGAAATCTCTTGAACATCGCAGTTATTAACTTCTCGATCTTCCCAAGGTGCACGCTTATCTACTACTTCGGTGTCACCTACAATATCATCAGTGAATTTAATATTAGGTCTATCTGTACTAAACTTCTCAGTCATAATAAAATGAATGCTTGGAAACTCTTCTGATAGAGGTTCTACAAACTGTTTCATATTATCAGCAAAGGACTGTCCTGATTTAGGTGCACCATTACAGATTAGAATCTTTTTAAACTCTTTATTTTCTTTAAGATAGCTATCAATATTAGATACATTGAATACTGTAAAATCAATCTTAGGAAGATAATCTTCTTTACGTTGGCTTAGTTTAATATCTGTCTCAAAACATTCATTGATTGTCTGATAAATCTTTTCCCACTGATGCCATAGCGAGTTCATATTAATACCGCCATGTGCACAGAAAATATCCCAGAAGCATCCGATCCATGTATTAACATACAACGTATCTTCTGTCTGATAGAAAGGGGTCTTAGGATCTAGATTACTAGGTTCACCTACCAAAGGAATATCAATGTCTCGTGTCAGCTTAGGATGGTTAAAATGCATGTATTCAAATTCAACGCCCTGTGGTCCGAGAACTTGTTTTAGTTGCTTAGCAAACTCTTTGTGTGTTAGCAAATCACCTCGATGATAATGATTAAAGAATACTATTTTAGCCATTGTCTATTCCTTTGTATAATTTTACTGAATCTTCACGTAATGATCTATTGCGCTTAATCGCATCATCTACCATTAGGTTAATTGCTTGAACGTAGCGAGGACGTTTTACTTTAAAGCAAATATCTACTTTGCGCTTTAGGTCAGCTAGTTCTTCATCCGTTTTAGCTACCTGACAAGCATCTTCCAACATCCACATTCTAATATGAATAATTGCTAGCTTCTCAATAACTTCTGCTAGGTTATCTGTTTCTACATATGTAGAGTCAGGCATATCGCCCTCAGCTAATACTCTATCTACAGTTTGTTTAATAATTGATTCTATACTATCACCGAAATTTGTCATTTATTGCCCCTACGACTGTATCTAAAAATTCCATATCCTTAACAGTAACAAAATGATTGTTACCGATATAAACACCCTGTCGCTGAACTATGTCTGCGTTAGTATCTTCTTTTTCTGTTTCTATACTATAATCTCTTAAGAATGGTTGAGCCAGAAGATTGCCCGCAACAACTGGTCTATACTCAATACCATACTTAACAAATTCTTCCTTCATTGCAAGCATAATTTCTTTTGACTTGCAGATAAAGGGAAAACAGAAACTACTATTAGTTCCAGGATTTTTAATATTATAAAATAGATTAGGATATTTGTCTATAATTTCTTTAAATAATCTATGATTTCTATTACGAATAAAAATCATATCATCCAATCTTTTCAATTGCGACAATCCAAGCACGGCACATATCTCATGGTTTCTAAAATTGTAACCATCAGTAACAAATAAGAATTGCTTATCTATTTCAGGATATAGGTTTGCGTAATCTTGAAACTTGATAGACTCTCTTGCCATACCATGACTTCTTTTCATTTTCATGATGTCATAGAGATCTGTATCATTTGTAGAAACCATTCCGCCCTCAATTGTAGACATATGGTGTCCAAAATAAAAGCTAAATGTTCCGCCTAAACTATCTGAACCTCTTTTAACACCGTCATAATCAGTACAACCATGCGATTCGCATACATCATCTATCATTAAAGCATCAGGGAATATTTTTCGAAGCTGTTCATTAGGAGCAGAAAAGCCAAGTAGATGTGTTACGAATATCATCTTTATATCGTGATGTTTCGCAATATTTCTAGCTTCTTCAATATCGAAACTAAAATCATCTAAATTAATATCGCAGAATACTGGTTCAAGCCCTAATTGTATAATAGGAGCAACATTGGTCATCCAGGTGCAAGCAGGTAACAATACCTTATCACCTCGCTTTAGATTATATAATTCCATGACAGCAGCAACCAATAAAAAGTTTGCTGTACTGCCAGAAGAAACAAATAGTGAATGCTTAGCGCCTAGCCAATTACTCCATTCTTTTTCAAATTCTTTTACCTTATCACCGAAGGTAAACTTCTTTGCCGTTAAGGCAAAATGAGCCATTTTAAGTCTGTCGGTAAAGGTGATTGTCTCACCCATTAAAGGCCATCTGCTCATAGTACATGTTCCTTTTTATACCAATCAATTGTTCGCTTTAGGCCTTCGTCAAAATTAACCTTAGCAGACCAACCAAGAGCTTTTAGTTTACTGTTGTCCATTTTGCGTCTAGGAGTACCGTTAGGCTTATCGGTGTTCCATACAACCTTGCCGGTAAAACCAAATTCTTTAGTTAACTTATTGACCAAGTCTTTAATTGTAAGTTCTTCATCGCTACCTACATTAAGGAATTCTTTTTCGTTGTAGTTTTGCATTAGCCAAAAGCAAGCGTCTGCTAAATCATCTACATATAAAAACTCTCGTGTAGGAGTACCATCGCCCCAGCATTCAATACTATCTTCACCATTCTTCATAGCATTGTGCATTTTGTTAATAATACCAGGTATTACATGGCCGTGTTCTGGAATGAAGTTATCATTCGGGCCATACAGGTTTGCGGGCATACAACTAATTGCGTTAAATCCATACTGGCGTCTGTAATATTCACACATTCTTAAACCAGTAATTTTCGCTAATGCGTACCCCTCATTCGTAGGCTCAAGTGGAGCAGTAAGAAGATATTCTTCCTTAATAGGTTGAGGGGTAACCTTGGGATAGATGCAGGCTGAACCTAGAAACAATAACTTCTTGGCTCCGTTTCTATAAGCTGCATCTATAACGTTCGTTTGAATTTGTAGATTGTCGTAAATAAATTCGCCAGGATTAGTCCAGTTCCAATTGATGCCGCCGACTTTAGCTGCAGCTAAAAATACATATTCAGGAAGTTCTGTACTAAAGAAGTTTTTAACTGCACGCTGGTCTCGCAAATCCAATTCACCTTTTGATCTGAGAATAAGATTTGTATATCCTTCTGCATTTAGTTATCTAACTATAGCAGAACCCACAAGACCATTGTGACCGGCAACAAAAATTTTACTGTTCTTTTCCATTTTATCCTCAATCGAAATTCATGCACATATCTCTTACGAGATCGTCAAAGGAATGCTTAGGCTTCCAACCTAGGACACTCCTAGCTTTTGACGAATCGCCTAAAAGAGTTTCTACTTCAGCAGGACGGAAGTACTTAGGATCAACACGGACAATAACCTTGCCGCTACCTGTATCAATACCTACCTCATCCAAACCTTGTCCTTCCCAACGAATTTTTAATCCGTAGTATGGAGCACAACGCTCAACAAATTCTCTAACAGAATATTGTTCACCTGTAGCAATAACATAATCTTCAGGCTTATCCTGTTGTAGCATCAACCACATTGCTTCAACGTAGTCTTTAGCGTGACCCCAGTCACGCAGAGAATTTAGATTGCCGAGATATAAACAATCTTGTCTACCAGCACTAACTGCTTCTAAACCATTAACAATTTTCTTAGTGACAAAGTTATGTCCTCGGCGAGGTGACTCGTGATTAAATAGAATGCCTGAGCAGGCAAACATATTATAAGATTCACGATAGTTCTTAACGATCCAATATCCATAGAGCTTTGCTACGCCATAAGGAGATCTAGGATAAAAAGGCGTTGTTTCTTTTTGTGGGATTTCCTGAACCAAACCATATAGTTCAGATGTAGATGCCTGATAGATTTTTACACTATGTTGCATATCCAAAAGACGTACAACCTCAAGAATTTTAAGTGTACCTAATGCATCAACCATGCCTGTATATTCAGGAGTTTCAAATGAAACAGCAACATGACTTTGTGCTGCCAAATTATAAATTTCCTGTGGCTTATATTTTTTGATGATGTTCATTAAAGATAGAGAATCAGTTACATCACCATAATGTAATTTTAATTTAGGATTGCTGTAGATGTGATCTATACGCTTAGTATTAATAGACGAGCTTCTACGAATGATACCATGTACCATGTAACCTTTTTCGAGAAGTAGCTCTGCAAGATAAGAACCGTCTTGTCCGGTAATGCCCGTAATAAGGGCAACTTTGTTTGACATATTATAGTCTCCTGAATGATATATCTTCGCTGTAATTAATAACCTTGTCGACGGATTCCTGCGTGTAACGCCATTCACCTACTCTAATATATTTATTGCCGTCGACGTCCATCATATTCACTTCAAGATGCTCTTTTAACATCTCCGGATTCAGTGTGTTCTTCAGATAAAGATTGGTGCAGTATAATCGTTTAATATTCCTAGAACAAAATGCTGCCGAAATAGCAAATGTGCCTACACCCGATGTTGCAATATTTTGAGCACGCAACAGAAGCTCATAAGTCTGTTCTAAAGAAAGTACATTAACATTTATGCCATGTTGCTTTAATGCATATGCGATAGGGTTAGTTGCATCCTCAGAAACAAATATAACATTGCCATTGAATTGTCTATACACTTCCATATAGAACATAAAAGGATTCTGTGCATAAGCAGGATGTGTAGAGTGAGAATATACATCACCTGCTCTAATATGTGCCACACAAGTTTGATATGGCAAAGGGTCATTCAAATTGTTTTGATTGACCTTAATATTCTTTAGTATGTAATTCTCGCAGATATACTTACGATCACGGTTCAACTTTTCTATGTCAGTCGTAAAGTCTGAGTATTCTGGTTCAAAGTGATAGAACCAGTTGTTACTGCCTGCAGGAATTTTATATTGATTGTCACCGAAGAATATATCAATGCGCTTAATCATAGGCTGTTCTGGAGATGTAAAGTGAATTCCATTCTCTCTACAATAAAATATCCCATTGGATATCTGCTGTATGTTATTGCCTAGTCTGCCATACCATCTAGGAATAAATTCGTCGTGCGTTATTTCATTAGTGTGCATACAAAGGTGTAGGGCGCCGAAGCGCCCTGTCCTATTTAAAAATTGTTAAAACGGAATTTCCTCATCATGGGGATGAGCCGCCTTTACGTCTGAAGTCGATTCAGTAACATTCATTTTATTATACAAATCCAAGAATGCTGTCTTAGTATCTTCGTCAAATCGATTGATACAGTATTGAATTGCCTGCAAGCGATCATTAAAAATCGAATATGCTTGAACAATATTCACAAGACGTCGAGTACTGATAATTTCATCAACGCCACCTTCTTCGAAGGTTTTACGAATGATGTCAGCCCAAGCAATAAGCTTATCTGCAAAATCCGAATCTAGCTTACCATAGGCTTCCATTTTATTGAGAACAATCTTTTTCTCAATTGCAACTGAAGGATACTCTTGTTCCACAGTAATTGAGAAACGTTCCAGGAATGCCTCATCCAAAATCTGTGCTGCAATAAACCGACCATCTTCTGTACCACGACCCTTAGTGTTAGCAGTTGCAATAACATTAAAGCCGGGAGCAGGATGAATAACTTCGCCAGTTTTCTTATTGAAATATGGCTTGCCTTCTAACACACTCTGCAAGCACATCAATTTATTTGAACCACGATCAATTTCGTCAATCAAAAGAATTGCGCCTCGTCGCATTGCTGTAAGAACAGGACCTTCACGATAAACAATGTTACCATCCTGCAAAGTGTTACCACCAATTAGATCTTCTTCATCTGTTTCAATACTAATATTAACACGAATACACTCACGCTTAGCCTTAGCACAAACTTGTTCAACCATTGTGGTCTTGCCGTTACCCGACAATCCAGTAACAAAGGTTGAGAAAAAGATTTTAGACTTGATGATCTGTTCCAACGGCTTAAAGAAGCCAAAAGGAACATACGTCACATCCTTGTCAGGAACAGTATTGTCAATGTCGACGACAAGTCGTTTGGGTTTCATTGTCGTAGTATTTTGCATAGCCGGGAGAAGTTCTTCCATAGTATCATTCACCGTTTCTTTTCCACCATAAAACCAATCCAAATTGTAAATCTTTCCTACCTTGATATCTTTACACGATACCAAAAAGTGAGGGTTAGGAAGATTACGCTCATCACAAAATTCAAGAATTTGATCTTTGATAACCTGATTACCAAAATGCTCAATCAGTTTAGAGATCAATTCCTTACGCTGTTCTGCAGAGTAATGGGACTTAGACATAATATAAAACTCCAGGTTGAGGACAAATCATAATTAATTATAACACCTTTTTCGATCCGTGTCAAGAGATTTTTTCCACAAATCTATTCAAAAGCACACGGTTTACAATCTTGCCCTTTTGCATTTTCAAAAAAGCTCGTTTGATTTCGTTTTTAGATGCACCGTCATTGACATCAAGAACATCTTCTTCAATTCTAAGATCTTCACCTCCAGGAATAATGTAATAGTCATCATAGCCAACATCATTAAGCATAAAGAACTTATTCTTACGGAAATTCTTCAGTGTTTCATCTAGATTAATAATAGGACATCCGCTGTCATCAGCTTTCTTCTGAATTGCTCGCTTAGGACTATAAGTACCAATTAAGAAAAATCCAATTACATTACTTTTGGTCTTTGCTTTGAGTAAACGCAAAAGAGCAATCGTAATAGGAGTTCGAGGAGAGGATTTGCCTGTAAGGTTTGTTTCTGCATCTCGAACCACGATGTTGATATCTCGTTCACCATAAGGAGCAATCCTTCGAATAGCGCCATCATCAACCTTGTCAGGCGATTCGTTACCATCACCGTCAGTTAAAAATACAGTGTTTACTACATCTAGCCGATACTGCTCTTTGAATTCTTTTACAATATCAATTGAAGATATCACTGCTTCATTCAAAGGAGTGCCGTTTAGACTTTCATAACTAGAATTTCTAAAATGATACAAATCATTAGGAATTTTGTTTTCTACTTTCCTAAAACTGTAACTAGTATTTTGCATCAGATTAGCTACAAGCAACCAATACTTTGCAGCGTTCTTAAATTCAATACCAGTCATTTCACTAGACAAATATTCTCGCAGTTTAAAATGACTCGACGTAAGGTAAAGCTCATTATTATTTTCTGAGAACTTTGCATATTTCTCATGCACTTTATTGCTTCGAGCATATCTATAATATGAAGTCATATATTGTTCATACTCTAATACATCATTGTATCCAAGTTCTTTTGCAGCTGTTTCTGGCGACACAGTAAGATCAGTAAAGGCATATACTCGGAAAGGAATATTTACCTTTCTGCAGAATGTAGCAAGGATTAGAGTTTGCTCAACCGTAGCCACAATATTGTCAGTCATTGATCCTGAGTAATCAATAAACATTACCAAACCATGCGATTTACCATTCGGAACAACCGTCATACGTTTGAACAAGTCTTCGTTGATCCTATATGAATATGCTTTCTTAATATCTAGTTGACCTGTCTTAGAAATGCTTGCACGGGCAAATTGCCTTGCATTACGACGCATCTCAAATTCTTTAACCAAATAAGAAATATACTTTTTATTCGTATCCAAGAATCTTTTCATCAGAGCAGTCTTACCATTCTCAATGATGTTAGCTGCTTCGTCATCTCTATACATTTCAACAGGGTAGCGGAAATTATTGTAGTTGAATTTCAAATTCTTATAAGGAACAATGATGTTCCTTAGATTAGCTTTTGGACAATCTACATAATGATATGGCTTAACAGAATCATCAATCAATTCTTTTTCGCGGCTCCTAAAGTTTCGATCAGTGATAGATTCGGGGTCATCTGCTTCGCCGTCAAAATTCTCATATTTCTTTCGCTTACCTTCATCCCCATTTTCTGTAGAGTCGTCATCTTCAGCATCGAGATCGTCATCCCAATCATCTTCATATTCATTTAAATACTCATCAAATTCAAAATCCTGCATTAGTTGTTCAAATTTTGAGAGTTCATCTTTGCGAGCATTATAAAGCTCGGTTGCCATCTTAACTACTTCATCCCAGGAAAAAACTTTGTCCAAACGATCGATGATAGCTTGTTCTTTGTCTGTGAACTGAATGTTTAGATACGAACCAACCTTAAAATGCAGGTTGATTCGATCAATGAATGGCAGGGATTGAATGTCAAGTTCTTTAACACCAAAGAAGTCTCTTTCCATAAGATCAGAATAACCTTTGGTAAAGCATGCTTTCAATCCGGGATACTTCTTTTGGATTAGCTTTTCAATACGAATGTCTTCGACCACATTCAAGTAGGTCTTGAAACCTCTACGTGAGGAATCTTTGACACTATCATGCCAGCCATCAGGTGGGGTGTAGAGTGCATGTCCTGTTTCATGACCTAGAAGTAAGTCGTGTAGGTTATCGGACATATCTTTCCAGACAGGCAATACCATGACCCTGTTCTTAGGGTCAAAATAAGCTGTCATAGAGTTGCGATGCTGAACTGAAATGTTCTCAGTTGCGAGCAGCTTAGCTAGAATAGATTTCTGTTGAGTTGACATCTAATACTCCTGTGTGTGTTTCATTATTATAACACCTTTAGTACCAGCTGTCAAGCCCCATCTTATCCATTAGTTACGGGTTATTGCCAGAATTTTTTCAATTTGCTTTTCAATTTGGCCAACTCTATTTGGCCAGTGTATGTACTCTTTATCCGGATTCTTCATCAAATTAACCAAAAGCGGCATAATCATTTTTTCCAAACTCTGCAACTTTTGTTTGAATTCTGTATCCGCAGTACTTTTGACTTCATTTAATAATGGATCTGCTACATCTGATTCATGTACAGCAGTAAAACCAAAATCGTTATCTGTATCTAAATATTCGTTAGGTATTTTTAATGCCATATTACTTCCATTTAGGTCCTCTAACCCATCCTACTAAAGCTTTGCGAGTTCCCCTTGTAATAGGTGTAACCTTATGCAAGACATAAGATGGGAAAAAAGTTATTGTTCCTTTTTCTTTAGGTATACTATGTGGTTCTGGGCCTGCTATCAACTCAGTATTTCCTCCGTCATAATCAGAGGGGTCTGATAATTGTAGTACAAAACTAAGTTTTCTCGTAAGTGAGCCTACCTCTTCATACATATGATCTATGTGCTGGTCATAGAAGTCGCCTTTTTCATATACCGTATACTGTAATTGTTCTATGGATGTAAGATCAACATTAAACCAATCTTTATTCGCAATATTTATGATGTTTGTTAATCTTGCAAAAAGAGGAGCAGTTTCTTTACTACCATCTATCCACGCAACCTTAGTTTTTCTAATCTTGGAGTCATCTATATAGTCTTCTTTACCGCCAACTGTTGCGTTAGACAGATACAAACTATCTCCATGCATTAAAATATTTTCAAGCATATCATCAAATACGTTATTGTAATATGCATATGTATTTACTTTGTGGGTTGTTAATTCCCATGCGGTTCGGCTAGCCATAAAAGTCCTCAAACAATTCTTGAAAAATTCTGATGCTTTTCAAATTTAATGACACTTCTAAATTTGTCAAACAATTGATCGCCCTTGTGACTAATAACAAATACATTGGTTTCGTCACCTAAAGTATTTATCAGATTCATCACATAGTCTGTACCATTAATATCAAGAGATGAATCAAACACTTCATCTAGTAACAATAAATTTGTGCTAGCACAATTTTTCATCTTAGCAATTGTTCGCCAGGTAAAGAGCAATGCTAAATCAATACGTTGCTTTTCACCCTCACTAAATGATGCATAAGAAAACTCGTCACGATGTCTTGATTTAATTGTTTCATTGAATGTTTCATCTAATTCAAAATGACAAAAGAAATCCATTGCCTGCAAATACTTATTCACAAGCTTATTAACTACAGGCAAATATTGTTTGATGATCTTGGTCTTAATGCCTGTATCTTTAAGTAGAACACTTGCAATGTCTAGATAATGTTTCTCTTCAGTTATCTTTGTTTTCTCATTAGCAAGAGCAACTACTTCTTTTGCAAGTGTTTTGAGCTTGCCCTTTTCATCGTCAATATTAGTTGTGTTCTGGTCATCGGATAACAATTCCGCATTGAGCTTCTGAAGGTAAGTTTGACTGGCAATGATTCTAGTGTTGAGCTCAATGACATTGCGGTTATGTTCAGATATTTTTGTTTCGATACTAGCAATTTCATCAAGTCTTGCTTCAATTGCTGATACTTGTGCGGATAAGTCGGTAATTGCAGTTTCAATTTCCTTGATCTTTCCCGTATGTGTTTGTACTGCTGTCCCTTTAAGGGAATCGTCCAAGCCTTGATTGCATGTAGGACAAACGTCGTGGTCGTTGTAGAAATGTATATGTTCTTCCTGAGTCTTAATTCTTGAGGTAAGTTTCTTAATGAGAGTTGCCATTTCCTCACGCTTGTTACGTTTCTCACCTGCATCCTGTATAGAGGATTGTAGGTTGGCGATAGTACTTTGTTCGACCCCGACAGAATTAGACAATTGTGTAATTTCTGCAGACGTTTCAGATATTCGTTTTTGTACATCATCTACCTTTTTCTGTTTATCAGTTTCAAGGGTTGCAATATATTGTTGCTGCAATTTAACTTTAGTTTTACCTAGCTCTATGTTATTGTTTATTTCAGTAACCTTTGCTTTAAGCTCAGTGTGTTTATCCTTCAACACACTATTCATAACAGTAAAGATTTGAATATCTAGAATGTCCTCAATAATCTCTCGTCTATGACCCAATGGCAATTGCATAAAAGGAGTGAATGATGCACTACCTAGAATTACAATTTGAGTAAATGATTTATAGTTGAGCTTTAGAATACTATCTTCAAGATATTTTTGATAGTCTTTAGCCGCAGCATCCTGATTCATCAGAACACCGTTAGCATATATCTCAAAAATACCAGGCTTAATGCCTCGTATAATCTTATAGTCTTTTTGTCCGATAGAAAATTCAATATGTACTTCTAAGCCTTTGCCGTTAATGCTGTTCATCAACTGAGGCTTGTTTATGCTTCTAAATGGCTTGTTGAATAGAACAAAACATATCGCATCAAGTACAGTACTTTTACCTGCACCGTTTTCCCCCACAATTAAAGTGGTAGTTGTTTTATCTAATTTTACCTCAGTAAATTGACCACCGGTAGATAGAAAGTTCTTCCATTTAATATTGTTAAATCTTATCATGCTTCCTCGTAGTGTTGAGCCTCGACATATAGAGTTTTTAGAATTGTTTTTAATCTATCTTTATCTACATCTGTTTCTACACTATCCACATAATTAGTTAATAATGTCATTGTATCTTCTAGGTTTAAATTATCATCTATTGCCTCAGATTCAAACTCAGAAAAATCCTCAATAATTTTTAGTTCAATAGGATTGATTTTATAGATTGATTCTATAAATTTATCAAACCGATAGAAGTCTTTTTTGTTTACTACAATTACCTTAAGCAATTTGTTTGCGAAGGCATCTAAGTCTATTGTCAAAGGATCTTCTTTTTCATCATCGTAGTAATACTTCTCAAACATAGTAAACGGATTAGGAATAAATTCTAGTTCTAAAGTATTAGTATCAAAGATATGAAATCCTCGTACGTCCTCAAAGTCAGACCAGTTCATTTGGTAAGGGTTACCTAGATATTGAACATTGCCTTTGCCGTGTCTATGATGGTAATGGCCAGAACATACTAATTGAAACTTTTTAAAGTCTGTAGGATCCATACCTTCATGCGATTCTTGTCCTTTGAACATAGAGAAGCCTGCAAGTTCGAGGTGCCCAAAGCAAACAGTTGCACTGGTCTTTTTAACCAACTCCATTGATTCGGTAAAATTATCAGCACACAACCAAGGCAACACTAGAATTTTAATGTTGTCATAGTCTAACTCTTTGGGACCTTGTATTGTTCTAATACAATTATATTCGCCAAGTAAAAGATCAATTGAATTTACATCATTAGTATTCTTGAAAAATGTATCGTGATTGCCAGCAATCATTGTCATTTCCATACCTTTGTTTGCTATTACATCAAAGAAATACTGGCGACAAGATCGTAGAGAATTAAAATTTATATACTTTCTACGATCAAAGGTATCACCCAAGTGGAATATTTCTTTTATGTTTCTTTCTTCAAGAGTAGGAAAGAAAATCTCTTCATAGAATTTTTTAAAGTATGCGTCGAATTGTTGCGAATCAGATCTTGCTCCGAAATGAGTATCAGTTACTAGTGCTATTTTCATCTACATACTCCCATGTCGAATCTCCCTTTTTACGGACTGATGCAATATAGTTGTAATGGGTGGGTTGACCTGCATACCAATCATCGGGGCCAATCACTCCAAGAACATTTTTATTATGCAAGGTGTTAAAGTATATATGATATTGTCTATTATGTGTAGTGATAAAACTATATTCTGCAGAGTGCACCAATTCAGTAGCATCTACTCTATCCATCAGCTGTTTTGCTTGCTCTTGTAGAATACGAACCATTTCCATGATTCGCTCGTATTCTTGTTTAGCATGTTCTCTTGCAACATTTAAGGAAATGTCTTTTTCTTTTTCTACGGGAACAGGAGCAAAGCTTACTGCACCTACTGTTACGGGATATTCACTTACATTATGATTAATAAATGCAACATCTATTTCACCAATGGTTGCATCTTTGCTATGCCGCCCTTTGGCAATATTAGATTGAGTGTTTTTCGTTGTATCGGTCATTTAGATATTGTTCGTGCTGAACCCATTTATTTTTTCTTAAGAAACCCCAGTCACGTGTCTGAGGGCCAGGCATGAACAATGTCCAGCAATCTACGCTAGGATCAAGCTCAATACGATGATAGCTATTAGCGCCACAAGTACGAAAACTTCCTACACCTCTCCATGTAGATGTTTCCGCAATTTTCTTACCTTTACTATCAAAGATAGGTTGCCATTCCCAATAGCCACCTTTTAGAATTAGTGTGGCGTAAGGCCATGGATGATCATGCACATCATCGGGATCTGACTTAAGAAACCGATGAAGGAATATATTAAAGGGAAATTTTTTACGATCTTTAAGGAAAAGATAATATCTCTCAAGGTATGGTTCATCGTTGATCCTATCCATTACTATACGTTTACGACCTATTTTCT
>Ga0129333_10000778_pt1 | contig 27800 bp, 30 predicted proteins | sample CPB6_08_DNA_FD_94474 | JGI IMG/M metagenome (GOLD analysis project Ga0129333, IMG submission 94474) | Freshwater to marine salinity gradient microbial communities from Chesapeake Bay, USA - CPBay_Sum_0.6_0.8_DNA | ecosystem: Environmental > Aquatic > Marine > Coastal | place: USA: Chesapeake... | reverse complement strand
GGGGGTCATCAAGCAATCGGCTTCATCCCGGACGCGCTGAATTTCTTGAAGATCAATCGGCACGCACAGCTCCTTTCGATTCTATTGTTTGCATGGGCCGGCCCAGGATATGGGTCTGCTCGATCATGCGCTCATCACCCAGCATCATGGTCACAAAAAGCTGCTCTGACAATGTCTTGGTGGACTGCATTCGTCGACTGCAAAGGGCGGTAGCCTGTGGATTGATCACCATCACATCGGCCTCTTTGCCGAGATCAAAACTCCCAATCATGGAATCGAGCCCCAAGGCCCTCGCTCCACCCAGCGTTGCGAGGTAAAAACACTCCTCTGCCGTCATGGTCAGGCCCTTGAGCTGAGCCACTTTATAGGCCTCCTGCATCGTCCGAAACATCGAAAAGCTGGTGCCCCCGCCCACATCAGTGGCCAAGCCCACGGTCAGGCCGCACGACCGGGCGGCCGCCAAATCAAATAAGCCGGAGCCTAGAAATAAATTCGAGGTGGGACAAAATGCAGCCGCAGTCTGGGTTGCGGCCATGAGCCGGCGATCATCCTCGTCAAACCAGATGCAGTGGGCATAGGTCGCGCGCGGCCCCAAAAGGCCAAAGTCCTGATAGACCTGTAAATAGCTTCGTGATTTTGGATAAAGGCGTTTGACCCAGGCGATTTCATCTTCGTTTTCAGCAACATGCGATTGCAGATGCAAATCTGGAATCTCGTGATAAAGCGCCGCCGCTAGCTGAAGCTGTCGCGCAGATGACGTTGGAATAAATCGTGGTGTTACCGAATAGCGCAGCCGTCCACGGCCATGCCAACGCTGAATCAGTGCTCGAGATGCCTCTATTCCACCTTCCGCGGTATCACAGAGAAAATCAGGTGCGTTTTGATCCATCAGTACCTTACCGGCAATCACGCGCATAGCGCGATTGTCTGCCGCCTGAAAAATTGCCTCGCAAGACTCAGGGTGTACGGTTGCGAAAATAGAAGCTGTTGTGGTGCCCTGCCGAATCAGCTCTTTGATGAAAAACTCTGCCACCGCTTGCCCATGCGTGAGATCCGAAAACCTTGCCTCCTCCGGAAAGGTGTAGTGCTCAAGCCACTCCAAGAGTGACGGGCTGGGACTCGCGATGACGTCGGTCTGGGCGAAATGGGTGTGTGTGTCCACGAAGCCCGGAAAAATAAACCGCTCTGGATAGTGATAGCGCTCATCGCATGCGCGATAACGATCACCAAGAATGGTGTAGGGCCCGCAGGCCACGATGCGGCCCGTCTCAATGACGAGCACGCCATCAGAAAAACTCTGAACCGCCTCCGATCCGCCTACAGACGGATCGGAGCGGAAATGAACAAGGTGTCCGCGAATTCCAACGGACACCGGGACCGCATCCGCGATCAAGACTTCGGCAGCTTCGAGGTCACGCCTTGAACGTAGTAATTCATTTTGCCGAGATCATCATCCGACATGGTCTTGCCCGCACCGAGACGCTCTTTTCCGTCTTGGTCCATGACCGAGCCCGAGAAAGGATGAAACTTCCCGGCACGGATATCTGCCTCGACCTTGGTGACCTGATCTTTGACCGCAGCAGGAATGCTGGCATTGAGCGGCGCCATCTTGATGAAACCGTCTTTCATACCGCCCCAGATCGTGCCTGCTTTCCAGGTGCCCGCGATCACTTCTTGGGCAATCTTGGTGTAATACGCACCCCAGTGATGGGTGGTCGCTGTCAGGTGAGCCTTGGGGCCGTACTTGGACATATCCGAGTGATAGCCGCAAGCGAATACAGATTTCTCTTCCGCAGCTTGCACGACCGCAGTTGAATCGGTGTGATGGGTGAGCACATCAGCCTTCTGCGCGATCAGAGTCAGCGCCGCCTCGCGCTCCTTGCCTGGGTCATACCAGCTGTTGACCCAAATCACACGGACATCAATTTTTGGATTGACGCTGCGTGCGCCACGCGTAAACGAGTTGATGCCCTGCAGGACCTCCGGGATCGGAAATGCAGCGACATAACCCAACACGTTGCTCTTGGTTGTACGGCCAGCCACCATGCCTGCAATGTAACGGCCTTCGTAAAAACGAGCGTTGTAATTGCCAAAGTTCGGGCCCGACTTGTAGCCAGTCGCATGCATGAAAGCAACTTTCGGGAACTCTTTAGAGACTTTTTCGACAGCGTTCATGTAGCCGAAGCTGGTCGCGAAAATCAGCCGATGCCCACTGGTGGCCATTTCACGAATGACCCGCTCAGTGTCGGCACCCTCGGTGACTTTTTCAACGAAAGAAGTCGTGACCTTACCGGCCAGCGCTTTTTCCATCTCAAGGCGGCCCATATTGTGCTGCGTCGTCCAGCCAGCATCTCCAATCGGGCTGACATAAACAAAACCGATCTTCAGCGGACCGGAAGATTGCGCCAACGCGGGAACGCCAAGTCCGGCGAGCGCGCCACCTGCCACTGAGGCCTGAACAAACTGTCGACGATTAGTCATACATCACCCTTTCTGATTGTGGAAATAGTTAGTCTGCCCGGAAAGGTTTTCCAAGCGATGCTGGAGAATTGATTCGAATCATTTGAGGATTTCTGCAAATCAAAACAAGAACAATGATGGTTGCAAGATACGGTAAGGCGGACAAAAACTGCGACGGCACATTGATCTGAAGCGTCGAAGATTGTACAAAGAATTGGCTGATCAGAACCCCTCCAAACAAGTAGGCGCCGAGCAATACGCGCCAGGGCCGCCAGGTCGCAAACACCACCAGGGCCAGAGCAATCCACCCGCGGCCCGCCACCATTCCTTCAGTCCACATGGGCGTGTAGAAAACGGACAAAAACGCACCACCGAGGCCCGCCATCGCACCACCGAACAGCACCGCGAAATACCGCACCCGGTTAACGGGGATGCCTACGGCATGCGCGGATGCTGGGGATTCCCCTACTGCCTTTAAAGTCAGCCCTCCACGGCTTTTGGCAAGAAACCAGACCAAGAGGCCAAAAATAATCCAGGTCACATAGACCAGCGACTGCTGCTGAAAGATCACCTTCCCCAAAATGGGGACCTCAGAGAGCAGCGGAATCACGATTGCGGGAGTTGCCGGGATCACCTGTGACTCAAAAGGCTTGCCGATAAAGGCCGCGAGCCCCACTCCAAAAATTGCAACGGCCAGACCAGTGGCGACTTGATTTGCCATCAGCTGGATTGTGATGACACCGAAAATCAGCGCCAGCAGGGCCCCAGCGGCCATGCCGCCCACCACCCCGGCCCAGACAGAGCCCGTCAGAAAAGTTGCGATAAAACCAGCGACTGCGCCCAAGGCCATCATGCCTTCGGCACCAAGATTCAGCATGCCTGACTTTTCACAGACCAGCTCGCCAAGCGCCACGAGAACCAGTGGCGTGCCCGCCACCACCGTGGCAAAAAGAATGGAGGTCAACAGCTCTGCGGTCATGAGAATCTCACCCGATAACGAATCAGCACATCGACCGCCAACAAATAAAAAAGCAGTAAACCCTGAAACACCTTTGAAATCGATCCCCGCACACCAAGGTATTGCTGAGCCTGCTCACCGCCTATATAAAACAACGCCATCAGAAGGGCCGCCAAACCAATCCCCAAAGGATTCAATCGGCCAACAAAAGCGATGATGATGGCAGCAAAGCCATAGCCGCTTCCGACTTTATCGGTCAGCTGGCCCACTGGGCCCGCCACCTCGGCCATGCCTGCAAGCCCGGCGCAGGCGCCTCCCACCACGAGACCCACCCACGTCATCTTTGCAGTGGAAATACCCGCATAGCGGGCTGCTGCAGCTGACTCACCGGCCACCCGCATCTTAAAGCCGAGGTGCGTGCGCGCAAACAAAATATGCCCAGCCATCAGCAGAACGATGGCAAACCCAAATGCAAGATTCAGGCGCGCACCCTCAAACAAGGTGGGCAAAAGGGCGGCTCCTTGAAACATTTCGGTCTGCGGAAAATTAAATCCTTGCGGATCTTTCCAGGGCCCAAATACAAACCACGACACCAAAAGCTCCGCTACATAAACAAGCATGAGTGAAACGAGAATCTCGCTGGTATTCAATCGCGTCTTTAAAAAAGCTGCGATGGATGCCCAGAGTGCGCCGCCCAGCATTCCCGCTAACATCATCAACAGTAGCGTTAATCCTGGCGTGTCGCCGAAAAAAAGCGCGATACCAGTTGCGAAAATAGCGCCCACAATGAACTGGCCTTCAGCCCCAATATTCCAGACGTTGGCTCGAAATCCGATGGCCAACCCAATCGCGCAAATGGCAAGCGGCGTGGCCTTCAGCAGCAATTCCGAGATGTGATAAAAACTTTTTAAAGGATTGAGAAAAAACACCTCAAAGCCACGGATTGGATCCTTTCCTAAAAAAGCAAAAATCATCAGGCCCGAGATGATGGTGAGAAACACCGCAATCACGGGCGACCCGTACCGCATCCACTCCGAGGCGCTCGGACGTAACTCAAGCCGCGGCATTGGCGTCCTCTTGCCACATGCCGCTCATCCACAATCCAATTTGCTCCACACTGGTCTCAGACAGCGAACGGATCGGCGACAGCCTGCCCTGCGACAAGACTGCAATGCGATCACTGACCTCGAAAAGCTCCTCTAATTCCTCAGAAATCACGATGACAGCGCAGCCGGCGCGAGCGAGATCAATTAGGGATTGCCGAATGAATGCCGTTGCACCGACATCAACGCCCCACGTGGGCTGGGCACATATCATCACTCTGGGCTTTTGCATCATCTCGCGGCCGGCAATAAATTTCTGAAGATTGCCGCCAGATAACGAGCCGGCAGCAGCATCTGTGCCGGACGCTTTCACGTTAAAGCGGGCAATACAATCCTCGGCAAGTGCCACAGCCTGGGTCAGCTGAAGCATGCCCTTGTTGACCAAACCGAGCGTGCTTGCCCCGGTGAGCATCAGATTTTCGGTGAGTGACATACTGGTCACCGAGCCTTGGTGAAGACGATCTTCGGGCACGTAGCATAAGCCCTGTGTTCGCCGCGCGCTGGCATCCTCCAGGCCGACCGACGCTCCCAACAACTCAATGGCATCAGCAGAATCGGCCAATACTTCACCGGAGAGTAATTCGCAGAGTTCGTTCTGGCCATTGCCCGAAATGCCCGCGATTCCAAGAATCTCCCCCGATCGCACGCTCAAGGTGATGTCTTTCAAGTTCACCCCAAAGGGTTCGGTGGTGGTTTTCGATAAACCGTGCAACGACAATACGGTATCCCCAGCGGTCGCCAGCGGCCGTTTGGGTCGATCAAAATCCTTACCGATCATCATTTTTGCAAGCGATTGCGGGCTCTCATGCCGTGGGACACAGGTGCCCGTCACCCGGCCAGCACGAAGAATCGTCGCCGTGTCACAAAGCGCTCGAATCTCATCCAGCTTATGACTGATGTAAAGAATCGCGCATCCCTGTTGACTGATTGCCCTCAAGGTCTCAAACAGTTTTTCAACCGCGCTTGGGCTGAGCACCGAGGTGGGCTCATCCATGATCAAAAGCCGCGGCTTTTGCAGCAAACAGCGGATGATTTCGACCCGCTGCCGCTCACCAACGGAGAGGTCATGCACAAGCCGATCTGGATGAACCGGCAGCCCATAGTGGGCCGAAATCTCAGCAATCCTGCTGGCCAAATCAGTGCCGCGCTCGCGACGCGACAACGCCAGCGACGTATTTTCCAAAACGGTCAGGGATTCAAATAACGAAAAGTGCTGAAAGACCATCCCAATGCCGAGCGCCCGGGCCTGGGCGGTGGACCGAATCTGAACCGGCCTGCCCTCCCAGATGATCTCGCCGCTGGTGGGCGGCGTTACCCCGTAGATCATTTTCATGAGGGTCGATTTGCCAGCGCCGTTTTCGCCGAGCACCGCGTGAATTTCGCCCGGCTGCACTTCCATACTGATGGCGTCGTTGGCAATTAAGGTCGAATAGACCTTGGTCAAGGATTCAACGCGCAGCTGGCTCATGCCATTGATGGTATCTCAGCATAAAAAAACTTCACCCCACAAACGCAGCACCGAAAAAGAAAACGGGCTGCCAGCAGCTCGCACCGCCCGGCAGCCCGAACCCAAACAAAACCGAATTACAGGACGGCGTCTTTCAGCTTCTTCAATGCGCGGACCTTCACCTTGACGGTAGCGGGCTTGGCGGCGAACCACTGATCCTGGCCTGTGAAGGGATTCTTGCCAAAGCGCTTGGGCTTGGCGGGAACCTTTTGAGCCACCACTTTCATCAGGCCCGGCAGGGTAAATTCGCCAACGCCTTTTTTGCTAACCGATGTCAGCGTGGCCTCTTCCAGAGCCGCCAGAACCGCCTTCACCGACTTCGACTCAACACCAGATTGCTCCGAAATACGCGCCACCAGGGTGGACTTATTCAAGGCCGCCTTGATGGGCTTGGGCGCAGCGGATTTTGCTTTTGCTGCGGGTTTGGCTTTTGCAGCAGATTTTTTGGCGGGGGCTTTTTTTGCCTTGGCGGCCTTGGGTTTCTTACTTGCCATAGTGACTCCATTTAGGTGAGAAAAAAGGACAGCAGTGAAAGTCTATCAGGACATCGAAAAAGACCTCAAATTAGGGCTCGGCGTACATCGCCTCAATCATGGGCGCATAGCGATCCAAAATCAATTTTCTTTTTAATTTCATGGTCGGTGTCACCTCCTCATCCTCGGGGGTGAGCTTCTTTCCCAGGAGCCTGAACTTCTTGATTTGCTCCACCCGGGCGTAGCGCTGATTGACCGCAGCAACCTCCGCGGCGATCAGATCGACCACCTCCTGAGACCGGGTAAGGCTCTCGTAATTGGTGAATCGGATATCCCGGGAGAGGGCAAAATGCTCCACATTGTCGTGGTCGACCATGATGATGGCCGTCAGGTAGGGCTTGCGATCGCCGATGACTACAGCGTCAGTAATATAGGGTGAGGCCTTCAGTTCATTCTCGAGCTCGCTCGGCGTGATGTTCTTACCCCCGGCCGTGATGATGATGTCCTTTATCCGATCCACGATGGTAAAAAATCCCTTGCCATCCACGGTCGCCACATCCCCGGTCCTTAGCCAGCCATCCGGCGTAAAGGCCTCTGCGGTCTTCTCCGGATTATTTAAGTAGCCAGAAAACACGTTTTTTCCCTTCACTAGGATTTCACCCGTCTGCGGGTCAATCCGCATTTCGTTGTGCTCAGCCGCCTGGCCAATCGATCCCAGCTTGATGTGACCGGGCCGATTCGCGCTGGATGCCGCGCAGGTCTCGGTCATACCCCAGAGCTCCAGCATCGGGCTGCCCAGCGCAAAGAACCAGCGAATCAGCTGCGGTGAGATGGGGGCTGCCCCAGTCAGTAAGACGCGGGCCCGGTCCAGGCCAATGGATTTGCGCACGTTGGCCAGCACCAGCCACTGGGCAAGAACATAGCCCATCCGCTCCATAAGGGGCACCTGCTGCCCGCCAAGGACTCGATCAGCGATTCGTAGCCCAAGACCGATGGCGGCATGAAAAAGCCGCTGCTGCAGCGGTGTGGACTCCGAAAGGGCCAGCATCACGCCAGAGTGAAATTTTTCCCAGACCCGCGGTACCGCCAGAACAACGGTAGGGGCAATTTCGCGAATATTCTCGGGCACAGTCTCCGGGTTTTCCACGAAATTAATCCGTGTGCCGGTGTACATCGAAATCAATGCGCCACCGATCCGCTCTGCGATGTGGCAAAGCGGCAGAAAACACATCCGCTCATCCGTTGGGTTTTGCCAAATAATTTTTGAGTGGGCCCGAATCGCATAGACAAGGCCCTCTTGGTGGTGCATGGCGCCTTTGGGTTTTCCGGTGGTGCCTGAGGTGTAGACCAGCATCGCCAGATGGTCCGTGCGCTGCTGCGCGAGGCGCTCTTTGACCATGCCAGGCGATGCGCCAAGGGCCCGCTTTCCCAGCTCCAGTAGGGCCGACCAGCCGAGGACGTGGTCGTGCTGATAGTTGGAGAGGCCTTTCTCATCCATCACGATCACACGCGAAAGACTGGGACACTCGTCCATTACGGACAGCGCCTTATCCAGCTGCTCTTCATCCTCAACAAAGATAAAGCGCGCGCTACTGTCGTTGATCACGTACGAAAGCTGCTGCGGTGAATCGGTAGGATAGACCCCCACGGTGGCAGCGGCCGCCGAAAGGGTCGCCAGATCCGCCAATACCCACTCCGCGCGCGTATTCGAGATAATCGCGACCCGATCCTGAACCGCGAGGCCAAGCGACATCAGACCAGCAGTGATCGCCTCGACCTGATCGGCCGTCTGCTGCCAGGTCAGCGACTGCCAAATACCAAATTTTTTATAACGAAGCCAGACCTGATCGGAGCGTAATGCAACCGCATTCCAAAACATCGCCTGCGCCGTATCGCCGGCAAGGGGCGGGGCGGTTTTGCGCTGGGCCCGCTCAAATTCCTCGTGAAGTTTCCAGAGATAACGCATATCGTCGGCCCTAACGCCAGGTCTTTTTCTTTTTCCAGCGACGATCGCCGCGCACGCCCTGCTGCTTCATCCCTAGATAAAACTCGCGAATATCTTCTTTTTCGCGTAACCGATCACACTGATCCTCCAAGACGACACGGCCATTTTCCAGCACATAGCCATAATCGGCGGTATTTAAGGCCATATGGGCATTTTGCTCCACTAACAGAATGCTCGTGCCGCTTTCACGATTAATTCTCACGATGATTTCAAAAATTTCCTTGGTGAGCTTCGGGCTCAAACCCAGGCTGGGCTCATCCATAAGGATCATCTGCGGCGAGGATAAAAGTGCGCGGGCGATCGCCAACATCTGCTGCTGACCACCGGAGAGTAAGCCCGCATCCTGATCACGTCGTTGGGCAAGAATCGGAAAATAGCCATAGGCGCGCTCCATATCCTTTGCCACCGCATCGCGATCACTGCGGGTATAAGCACCCATCAGCAGGTTTTCGTGCACCGTTAATAACGGAAAAACTTCGCGGCCCTCGGGCACATGCGACAGGCCCATCTGCACAATCCGCGCAGGATCGAATCCCGAGATGTTCTGGTGTCTAAATTCAATCGACCCGCGAAGCGGATCCATGATGCCCGAGATGGTTTTCAGTAACGTCGTCTTACCTGCACCGTTTGAGCCCAGCAAAGTCACGATGCTGGATGTCGCAACTTTCAGGCTCACGCCACGAATCGCCTTAATCGGCCCGTAGGCGGATTCAACCGCATTGACCACAAGCAAGTCGGAATCCTGCTGGCTCATGAGGCGGCCTCCGATCCGAGATAGGCTGAGATGACCTCGGGATGGCTTTGCACTTCTTGGGGGGTGCCGACCGCAATCACCCGGCCCTGGTTCATCGCGACAACACGCGATGAGACCCTGAGCACGAGCGACATATCGTGCTCCACCATCATGACGGTAGCGCCCATCTCGGTCACGATATCTCGAATCCAATACACCAATTCATCTGTTTCCTCAGGATTTAGTCCCGAGGAAGGCTCATCCAAAAGCAAAAGCTCAGGCTGCATGCACAGCGCCCGGCCTAACTCAACGACTTTGCGCACTCCATATGGCAGGCCTGCCACCATCGAGTCACGAACCTTTTGCAGGCCAAGAAAATCAATCACTTTTTCGACATGCTCGCGGGCAATAATCTCCTGGCGGTGAGTCGAAGGCAAAAACAAAAGATCACTCAGAAGATGGGTCCGGCTTCGGATGTGATGGCCGATGAGTAGATTACTCAACACTGTAGCGTGCTCGAAAAGCTCAATATTTTGAAAAGTCCGCGCAATGCCACGCCAGGCAATCTGATGGGGGGCGACTCTGCCCAGATCCCCTCCTCGGTACTCCAGCTGGCCAGAGGTCTGGGGATAGATGCGGCTGATCACATTGAACACCGTGGATTTACCCGCCCCATTCGGGCCAATCAAGGTCAGTACTTCGCCAGGATAGACATCAAAGCTCACGTCATCGACTGCAAGCAATCCACCAAACTGGCGGGAGATATGCTGGGCACGAAGCAGGGGCTGTGTCATGGCGAAGTTGACGGGTTAACTCAGACGGTCAGATTTCTGAAACGCCTTTTGGCGCCTAAACATGCCCCGCCGATAAAACGGAAAAATCTGAAAATAAGTCCGGGTCTTCAGCCAGCGGCCATACAGGCCGCGCGGCTCAAACAAGACCACGCCGATCAGAATCAATCCATACACTACATTCTGTAAGCCCGCCGTATTGGCCATAGCAGCGGGCAGAAAATCCTTGCCGATTGCAATCAAAGGCGGCATCAGCACGATAAACATCGCCCCGAAAAATACGCCGTGAACGCTGGCCAAGCCTCCGATAATGACCATCAGGGCAAAGTCAAGGGATAGAAGTAGCGTGAAATTCTCTGGCGAGATATGTCGCAGATATTGGGCATAGAGCGCGCCACCGATGCCCGTAAACGCCGCAGAAATCATGAAGGCCGAGATCTTGGTGCGGCCCGCCTGAATGCCCATACTCTGGGCGGAGATCTCTGAATCGCGAATCGCAATCATGGCGCGGCCGGTGGGGCTGCGGAGCAAATTTAACGTCATCCAAGTGCACAGCAGCACAATGCCCAGGGCGAGATAAAAGAATTCGTGCTGGGCGTTGAGCACCCAGCCAAAGAGCTGGGCGGGCTTGACCGTTAGGCCCGAGGTGCCATTGGTAAACGATTCCCACTTCACCAACACCTCTTCCACAATCAACCCAAGGGCAAGGGTCGCAATACCCAAGAAGATGCCCTTCACCCTGAGTGCTGGCAGCGCGATCAGTGCGCCCAGGCTCACATTGGCGATGATGGTGATCGACATCGCTCCAAAAAATGGCCAGCCACGATTGACAAAATAAGCCTGAACAAAGGCGCCCAAGCCAAAAAACGCTGCGTGCCCTAAAGACAACTGTCCGGTATAGCCCAGCAGAATCATCATGCCCAGGCCGACCATCGAATACACCAAGATTAGATTTAATTGCGCCAGCCAAAATTCCGGCAATATGATGGGCGACACCAGCAGAGCAACGATCAATAGCCCATTCCAGAAAAGCTGGCCGGAATGCTGAATGAGCCGGACATCCTGCTCATAACTTGTCTTAAAGAGAAATCGCATCGCTCAGTCTTTGGAAGGCTAGACTTTTTTGCGGGTCCGCTCGCCAAGCAGTCCACTTGGAAACAGCAACAACACAGCAAGCATCACCACATAAGCTGCGACCTCTTTAAAGCCTTCTGGCAAATAAAAACCAGACAGAGTCTCCGCTACGCCGATCACGATGCCACCGAGAATTGCGCCCGGCAGACTGGTAAAGCCCCCCACGACAGCTGCTGGCAGGGCCTTTAATCCAATAAAGCCCATATTCACGTGGACAAAGGTAATCGGCGCAAGCAGCACGCCCGCCAAACACGCCAGCGCTGCAGCCAGGCTCCAGACCAAGCCATTGAGTCGTTTGACGGGAATCCCCATGTAGTACGCAGCAAGCTGATTCTGTGACGAAGCCCGCAGCGCAATGCCGACCCGAGTGAAATGAAACATCAAGTAAAGCAGCAGGCAGATCACTAGGGTCGATCCGATCACGACCAAGTGATCGTAAGAAATGATGAGCCCAGCCAAATTCATCGTCTTCCCCGCATACGGCACTGCCAGCGTGTGGGTCTCAGTACCAATCACCGGCAGCATGGCCACCAGTCCGCGGGCGACATAGCCTAAGCCAATCGTCAACAGCACCACGGCCAAGGCCGTCTGGCCCAAAACAGGGCGAATCACGACCCGCTCAAGCAAATAGCCCATCAGTCCCACAGCGACCAAACACACCAGCACCGCAAGCCAAAACGGCAGGCCAACAAACTGCGTCATCACCAAGGCCGTAAAGCCGCCCACCATCATGAGCTCCCCTTGGGCAAAGCTGACGGTCTCTGTGGCTTTGTAGATCAGCACAAATCCCAGCGCGACAAGGCCATAGATGCAGCCTTGCGATACGCCACTTAGGATAATTTGCAGCATGCCGGATTGCCGATCAGATCAAAAAAGGCCGGGAGTCGCTGTCGCGGTCCCGGCCCCCACTTGAACTGCTCAGACTTATTTCACCTCTACCCAACGACCGTTTTGGATCTGAGACAGCGCTGAATAAGACGAACCGAGATGGTTCTTTTCTGTGAACGTAATCGGCGGCAGGCCCAAAGAGCTTCTCTGGGTGCCCATCGTCTCGAGGGCCCAAGCCAAAGACTCTGTGGTCAGTTTCTTTCCTGCCCGCTCAATGCCCCGACCGAGCAAGTCGATAATCCAGTAGCCGTAGAGCGTAAAGAGCTGGGGGTCAGCGTTGGCCCGGGCCTTAAAGTCGGCCGCCCACTTTCGAACGGCTGGGTTCGGCGAGTCAGGGTACGGGATCAGCGAGGAGCTGGTCGCGTAAAAGCCATTGACGACGTCTCGGCCCAGCATCGGAATCAGCTCGGTATAAGCGCCCACCGAGCCAAGGAAGGTCGGGTTGAATCCGGTCTTTCGTGCCTCTGCCATTGCAGCGGGAGTCTCACGAATCAGCGTGCCCATGACCACGAAGTCACAGTTTGCTCCGCGTAGTCGCGCGACTTGAGAAGAGAACTCGGTGGCGCCCCGTTTATAAGTGGCGGTCTCAGCCATCGCGACCCCAATGGTCTTGAGGCCATCGGTTGCGCCACGGAAGACTTCCAGGCCGAATTCATCGTCCTGATACAGCGCGCAGGCCCGCTTAGCGCCGACCCGCTTATACAGCACTGGAGTGTGCTCTTTCATCGCACCATAGTAATCATCCAACACAGCGAATTTCAGCTTGTTGACCGGCTCAAACATATCGCGGTGGGCAGTGAGGGGAGCAAAGTTCATCACGTTTTTCTCAAACTGAATTGGCATGGCGGCGTTGTTGACCACCGAGCCAATTGATCCGGCCATCACAAAGACACGATCTTGATTGACAAGCTTCTGCGCGACTTGCACCGCACGCGTTGGCGTGTAGGCCGAGTCCTCGACCATCAGCCGCAGCCGCCGGCCATTGATACCGCCTGCGTTATTGATCTCATCAACCCGCATCTGCATGCCGGCCACGGCCATTTTGCTAAAGCCAGCAAGGGGCCCGGATAGGTCCTGAATAGAGCCAATCAGCACCTCTTTATCGGTGACCCCTTGCGACTGTGCGTGAAGCGGCCCTGCCGTTAACAAAAAAGCAGCGATTGCGCAGAGCTGCGTAATTCCTCGTTTCTTCATTTGTCTCCCCCTTTTGGAAATTTGACCTGCCTACAAGACTTGAAAATTATGGTTCGTGCTTGCAATCACGGCTATTGCGGCCGCTTGGGGGTTTCCCTCGGTTTGGGCAATTTTTTGGCCAAACCCTTTGCGATAATCCGGGATATTGAGGAGGGCAAATGACTATCCGCCGCAGGATCCACGCCGTCATGAGCTACAAACAGGGCGATGCCTGGACCATGGTCTTCTCCTGGGCGCTTACCGTAATGGTGCTGGCGAACGTGGCTGCCGTCATACTGGAATCCATCCCCGAGCTGCACGGGGCTTATGCCCCGGAATTTCATTTGTTTGAAGCGTTCTCGGTGGGATTTTTTTCGGTCGAATATCTTTTGCGCTTGTGGACTGCGCCTGAAAATCACAGCAACCCTCGGCACAAAACCGCCGTGAGCCGGCGGAAAGGCTATGTGCTGAGCTTCCACGGGATGATCGATTTGCTTGCGATTGTGCCGTTTTTCTTGCACAGCCTGCTGCCCGGACTCGATCTTCGATTCTTAAGAATTGTTCGAATCCTTAGAATACTGAAGCTATCTCACTACAACACTGCGCTTGAAGATTTGATCAGCGCGATTTATGCCGAGCGGCACTCATTTATTTCATCACTTTATCTATTGGCGATTGCGCTGCTGGTGACGTCATGCCTAATGTACTACGCAGAGCACGATCTGCAGCCCGATAAGTTCGGAAGCATCCCTGAGTCTCTGTGGTGGTCGATTGTTACGCTCACCACCTTGGGCTATGGCGATGCGGTTCCGATTTCTGGCATCGGAAAGCTCATCGGGGGGTTTACTGCACTCTCCGGCGTACTCACCGTGGCGCTGTTGACCGGCATTGTCGCGAGCGCATTTACAACCCGCATGCGTCGCCAAGAAATTGTATTCGAAGCAGAAGTGGAGACGGCGCTCGCTGAGGATCAACACATCTCAGAAAAAGAACGCCGGACGATCGAACGGCTAAGAGAAGAATTTGGTTTGACAGAGGAACATGCCCAAGCGGTGATTCAACGGCTTCGGGCCGAACGCAAATCAAGATAAGCGAACCCCGGTCGTTTTGGTCTGGCTCCCGCCTAGGATTTGCAACACTTTCCTTTACTATCAGGGGTTTAGGACTGTTGTTGCCCGTACAAGCCCAAAATCATGAGTCCAGAAGTCTTACAAATTGGTCGACTGTCGGCAAGCGGAGAGGCACGCATTCGCGCAGCGCTACCAGTCACGCTGCTGGCGGAGCAGACGGATCCCGAGACATTTTTGCGCTCTGAGGGCCAACGATTCAATGGCCTCATCACGATTGCACCGATCGGCGCATCGAGAGGCTTGATCATGCAACTGCCCAACCTCAAAGTCATTGCCTGCCGCGGCATTGGGGTCGAAAAAGTCGATCTACAGGCTGCGCGCGAACGCGGCATCGCAGTCTCCTCCACCCCCGATGTGCTGACCGACTGCGTGGCCGATCTGGGTATGGGCCTGATGATCGATACGGCTCGGGCCATCAGTGCCGCTGATCGTTACGTGCGTGCGGGGCAATGGCCAAAAGGGCCGTTTCCGCTTGCAACCCGCTTCAGCGGAAAAAAGTTGGGCATTCTCGGGATGGGAAAGATTGGCCGCGCGATCGCCCAGCGGGCCGAGGGCTTTCAGATGCAAATTCGTTATCACAATCGAAAGCCGGATCCCGATTGCGGCTATGTCTGGGAGCCCTCTGCCGAGTCATTGGCCCGCTGGTGTGATTTTTTAATGGTGGCGGTCTCCGGGGGGCCGCATAGCCAACACCTGGTAAATCAGGCAGTACTCGCGGCACTCGGACCATCAGGGTTTCTGTTCAATGTGTCTCGCGGCTCAGTCATTGATGAGCAAGCCCTAGTTAAGGCATTGACCAACAAAACGATCGCCGGCGCCGGGCTCGATGTCTACACTCAGGAACCCCAAGTGCCCGAGCAACTCAAGGCGCTCAATAATGTGGTCTTAGCACCCCACATCGGAAGCGGAACACATGAGACCCGTAGAGCAATGGAGGCCCTGGTTCTCGAAAACCTGCAGTCTTTCTTCTCTACTGGCAAGGTATTGACGCCTGTTGATTAGACCCAAACCCATAACCTCGTGAGCGACTTCAGTTTCATCGACGCGTTTCTTCATCTCGACCGTTACCTGCCGGCCTTTGCTGCTGAGTGGGGTGTCTGGATCTATGCGCTCTTATTTCTCATTATTTTTGTTGAAACCGGCTTGGTCATCATGCCGTTTTTGCCAGGGGATTCGCTTTTGTTTGTCGCTGGTGCGGTGGCGGCAGTAGGCGGTATGCAGCTGGAAGTGCTCTGGGTGCTCCTGATCACAGCGGCCATTGCCGGTGATGCACTGAATTACGCGATCGGCCGCCATGTCGGACCCAAAGTATTTTCTTGGGAGCAGTCCCGTTGGTTTAACCGCCAGGCCTTTGATCGGACCCACGCTTTTTACGAACGTTATGGACCCATGACCATCGTGATTGCGCGATTTCTGCCTTTTTTACGCACCTTTGCGCCGTTTGTTGCGGGCATTGCAGAAATGAATCCTACCAAGTTTGTCACCTACAACATTGTCGGCGGAGTGCTGTGGGTATTGAGTCTCACCACCTTGGGCTATCTTGTGGGCGAAATGCCTTGGGTCAAAGCAAATTTCAGCCTGGTGACCTTAGCGATGATCATCATTCCCGGCCTGCCGGCTGTCTGGGTTGCCGGAAAGGCGCTTTTAGAAAAACTCAAACAAAAACCTGAAGAACATCATGACTGACAAAATCAAAATCGGCGAGCTCCAGGTGGCCTATCGGCTCGAAGGGCCTGCCGGGCGGCCGGTCGTGCTGATGAGCAATAGCCTCATGTCAAATCTCAGCATGTGGGATCCGACCCTTTCCGCCCTCACCCATCGCTTCCAAGTCCTGCGCTATGACACCCGCGGCCATGGGCAGACCTCCGTAACCCCGGGACCCTATTCCATTGAACTGCTTGCGGAAGATGCGATTGGATTGATGGATGCTCTGGGAATTCAAGAGGCCCACGTGATGGGCCTCTCCATGGGCGGAATGATTGCGCAGCAGATCGGAGCCCGTTATCCGGACCGTACGCTCTCTCTTCTACTTTGCAACACGGCCAGCGAGATGCCGCCCCGATCGCTGTGGGAAGAGCGTCTTGCAATCGCCCGATCACAAGGCATCGCCGCACTTGCCGAAAGCACCATTCGCCGTTGGTTCACGGCACCATTTATTGAGCGCTGCCCCGACATCATCGCAAAAGTTCGAGAAATGATTTTGACAACGCCGCTGGAAGGCTATCTTCACTGCGCGGCTGCCATCCGGGATATGGCCCAGACCACGCTCTTGCTGAAGATAAAAGCGCCCACCTTAGTGATCACCGGCCGGCAGGATCCAGCAACGACGGTGGATCAGTCTATGGTGCTCAATCGCATGATTGATACCTCTCGCATGGGCGTAATCGAAAATGCCGCCCATCTATCGAACATTGAGCAGCCAGAAATCTTTAATCGAGAGGTCCGCAGCTTTCTTGATGCGGTGAGCGACTAGCTGCGCCCTACTTCGGGGCAACCTGGCTCCAGCCTTTTTTGACCAGACACGCATTGCGGATCTCAATGTATTTGAGCCGCGCCACATTGCCCACCGAAAACGCTTCGTCATCACACTGAGTCTTATCTCGATGAAAATCGGCCTCCGAGGCGCCTGCTTTGGAAAATTTGTAATCCGGAATGCCTGCGCATCCAGAGACCGTCAAGACGACAAACAACGCAGCAACGAGTTTGAACATGGTCATCTCCTTTTTTAGCAACAAATCAGACGCTAGATTAACACCCGCGTACCCAGCTCAATCACCTGGTTGGTCGGGATTTTAAAGTAGGCCACGATACTGCCTGCATTGCGCGACATTGAAGCAAAGATCTCTTCACGCCACTTGGCCATACCGCCGCCGGTCGATGGCACCACGGTCTCTCGGCTGAGAAAATACGATGTCGAAAATAGCTCGATCTCAAGGCCGTGCCACTCCCGTGCGTACTCCAGGGCCCTGGGCACATCAGGCGAATCCTTAAACCCATAGTTGATACTGACCATCGAGAAGTTATCGCTGATCGGTGTAATCCGGATTTGTTCGTGAAACGGCACCCAGGGCCGCTGCTCGAAGTGGACGGTGAGCAACAGATTATGCCTATGCAGCACCATGTTGTGCTTAATGTTGTGCATCAAAGCCTGCGGTGCAGTCGACGGATCCGAAACTAAAAATACGGCGGTCCTCTCAACAATGGGTAGGCCCGCATCCCGAATCTGATCAATAAAAATCTTAAGTTCCGGATCGTCTTCGCGAACCTTCGCCATCAGCAGCGCTCGGCCCCTCTTCCAGGTGAGCATCAGCAGCAAAATAAAAAGTCCTAGTGTCAAAGGAAACCAGCCGCCATGAAAAATTTTTGACAAACAACCGGCCACAAGCAGAGCATCCAGCACAAAGAAGGCGGCCGTGGAAATCAAAGTCAGGGCCAAGGCATAGTGCCAGCCCATGCGGACAACAAAAAATGTCAATATGGTTGAACACAACATGGTCATCGTGACCGAGACACCATAAGCATGGGCCAGAGCACTCGAGGAGCCAAACGCTGCCGTCACCAAAAGGACTGACACCAGCAGCAGGCCATTAATAAATGGCACATAGATCTGGCCCGCTTCTTTGGCCGAGGTATACACAATCCTCATGCGCGGCAAAAGCCCGAGCTGAATCGCCTGAACTGTGGCGGAATAGGCCCCTGTAATTGTCGCCTGCGATGCAATCACTGTGGCCAGTGTCGCGAGAATCACCGCAGGAATTAACAGCGGTTCGGGAAACGATAGATAAAAAGGGTTTTCTGTTGCTGCAGGATTGTGCATCAGTAAAGCCCCCTGGCCCAGATAATTCAGAATCAATCCGGGATAGGCCACCAGTAGCCAGGCCAATCGGATCGCACGCCGCCCAAAGTGGCCCATATCGGCATAAAGCGCCTCCACGCCTGTGACCGCAAGGACAAGGGCCCCCACCACCAACAACACCTTGGGACCACGATCGAATAAAAATTCAATGGCCCTCAGTGGATTGAATGCGGCAAGGATCTCTGGCCCCATCAGCAGCTGGCGAATGCCGATCGCCGCCAGCACAAAAAACCAGACCAGAATGACGGGGCCAAAAAAACGACCTACTAATGCGGTTCCATATTTCTGAATCGCAAACAAAGAAAGAAGGATGCACAGCGCGATGGGCAGCACCAATGGGCCGAGGCTTGGCTCGATCACCTCAATGCCTTCTACTGCACTGAGCACGGAGATGGCTGGCGTGAGCACACTTTCGCCAAAAAACAGGCAGGCGCCAAAACATCCCATCAGGATCACCAGACCCTGCAGCCGCGGAGAGCCCTTGACAGCATCGCTGGCAAGGGCCAGCAAAGCCATGATTCCGCCCTCACCTCGATTATCTGCGCGAAGAATCAGGGTGACGTACTTAAGCGACACCACCAGGGTCAACAGCCAAATAATCGCCGAAACTGCACCTACGACATTTTCAGGCGTGGCGGAGACGCCGGTCACAGGATTAAAAGTTTCTTTTAAAGCGTAAAGCGGGCTGGTACCGATGTCTCCGTAGACCACACCGAGCGCGCCCAGCATTAAGGCCAACTGGCCTGACTGCTGACGGCCCTGGAGCGAAGTGGTTGTGGTCAAACGACAGTCCTAAGATGCGTCGCTTGCGATGAGCTCGCGCAGGGCATCCGGTAAGGGGCATGACTTCCCGGTCTCAAGATCGATCCAGACCACCTTGGCAGCGCCATCCGCATACAAACGATCCTCGCCTACCATGCGCATCTCGTAATAAGTCTCGACACTGCTGCGGCCCAGCGGCCCGATCAGCATTCGGACTTCGACCGTACCGGGGTAAGTTAGCGGCACCAAGAAAGTACAGCTGGCATTCACAATCACCGGGCCCTGTGTTTGGGAAAGACTCAGCCGATGGCCGAGATTTTCCATCCACTCAATTCGGGCCTGCTCGGCGTAGCGAAAATAAATGGTGTTATTCACGTGTTCATACACATCCATATCGCCCCAGCGAATGGGCACCCGGGTGATATGCACCAGCTTCTTTTGATTCATTCGGGCTGTTTTGGCTTGCAGGTTGTAAATCCGAAAATACTGTAAGCAGGGCAGTTACCGATTGCCCCAGTGATCATCGCCATTACCCCAAGATAAGCCCAAGGTCCCAGGGCGCCGATGGCCGCTGAGAGGACCAGCAATAGGCCCAAAATAAAACGCACTGCCCGATCCGACCCGCCCATGTTTTTTTGCAGCATCGTTTTTCCTCCCGCTGGCCTAAGTTTTTTCCACAATAGGCCTGGTGCATACTAGCAAAAGCCACCCAACCTGCCACCGACCCCATCCCAGTGACGCTCCGCCTTCTACCCCTGATCGCCATCAGCCTCGGCGCAAGCCTGGGCGCGGTACTGCGCTGGCAGCTATCAGAGCACTTGAATCATCGGCTGGCCCATCTGCCGCTTGGGACCTTGGCGGCCAACTGGATTGGGGCATATGCCATCGGCTTGGCCGTGGCTTACTTTGGCGATGCGCCTCGACTCTCCGAGGAGTGGCGACTATTCTTGATCACCGGACTCTTGGGAGGGCTGACCACCTTTTCAACCTTCTCTGCAGAGGTTGTTCAACTCTTGCAGCAGGGCCGTTGGCTCTGGGCGGGAATTGAAGTCTTCAGCCATCTGCTGGGATCGATTATTTTCACTCTGCTGGGGCTGGCGACCTACGCCATATTACGATAATGCCTCACACACTTATCGCAACCATGGGGCTTCACTATGTCAGCTGACTACAGAGAGGGTGAATACGCGCTATCAATGGGCGCTTATCTTCAGGCTTTTGAAATCTTCATGCTGGTTGAGCAGGAACAGGCTGAGCCTACTTTTTTAAAGTGCTGCCAGATGGTGATGGCCAATCAGCTGAGCGACTCTGAGCACAAAGAACTCTTCGCCAAGTTAGAGCAGCAAATGGCCCGCAATAATGGCCGGGCAGCCTATAACTATGGCTTGGTCCTTGCACATGTAGGCCGGACCCCAAAGGCCCAAGAGGTGCTCAACCAGGCAGTCCTGCTTGGCATACCCGAGGCAAAGGCAGCGCTCACCAAACTGCTGCTTACCGGCAGCGTTCGTTAGGCCTGTGCCTGCAGCCGTGCAGGAAAAAATCCGAGTCTCAAAACTTTTGGCCGATCGCGGCATCTGCTCTCGGCGCGAGGCTGATGCATTTATTGAACAAGGCCTTGTTTTGCTCGATGGTGCAGTAGTGCAAGAACTCGGCACCAGAGCCTACCCCCATCAGCGCATCGAACTGGCAACAAAAGCCAAGGCCCAGCAACAACGCCGAATTACAGTCCTTCTGAATAAACCCATTGGGGTGGTCTCTCACGAGGATCCAGATCGGCCCTACCCGCCGGCCATCCGACTCATCACCCCGGAAAATCTCTGGCAGGCAGCGTCAAAATCCAAACAGAGTCCTGGGGTCCTAAGCCGCACGGTGACTCGCGGCCTTGCGCCTGCCGGCAGGCTCGATATCGACTCAACGGGTCTGCTGGTCCTGACCCAAGACGGCCGCATTGCACGGCTTTTGATCGGCGAGGCCTCGCCCATTGAAAAGGAATATCTCGTGCGAGTCGAAGGGGTGCTCTCGGCGCAGGGACTAAAGCTTTTGAATCATGGCCTCTCCCTGGATGGGCAGGCCCTTCGGCCTGCCAAGGTCTCTTGGCAGAATGAACATCAACTGCGCTTTGTCCTGCGCGAGGGTAGGAAGCGCCAGATTCGCCGGATGTGTGAGCTTGTCGGCCTAAAAGTTACTGGATTAAAGCGAATCCGCATCGGCAAGATTCCGTTGGGCCAATTGCCCCTTGGGCAGTGGCGGCCGCTCGGGCCAGATGAGCAATTTTAAAAAGCCTGGCTCGGCATTGAAAAGAGTGCTGCACTTCATCGGATAACTCGGGGCTGGCGATGCCGATGCAGTATCAGCCAAAGCCCTGAGCCAATGATGATCAGCATGCCCAGCAGGGCTAGCCCATCGGGCAGCTGGCGAAAAATAAGCCAGCCAAAGCCAATCGCCCAGATCATCTGCAGATAGACAAACGGTGTTAATGAGGCAGGCGGAGCCCGATAAAACGCCAATACAAACAAGAGATGTCCCAGGCCGCCAAGCAGGCCTGCAGCACACAGCAGGCCAATCGTGAGCGGATCGGATACAGCCGGAAAACCAGTCATCCCAAGCCAAACAGAGAACACGGTGACACCCACTAGTCCGCTATAAAAAAATGTCGTAAACGGATTGTCTTGCGTCAGCTGCCGCGTCATGAGCTGATAGATCGCATTGAAGGCCGCCATTGCCCCAATCAGGATGGCCCCGTAGTGAAAAATATCGGTCCCTGGGCGCACGATGAACAAAACACCCGAAAACCCTAACGCCGCGACCCATGCATCACTTTTCGCAACCCGTTCACCTAACATCGGGCCTGACAACAATGCGACCCACAGCGGCGCCGTAAACGAAATTGCTGAGGCCTCGGCCAGTGGAAGAAACTGCAGGCCAGCAAAAAACAGCACGCTGGTCAGCAACAAAAGTGTGGAGCGCATGAGCTGAAGCTGCGGCCGGGAAGTCTTCCAAAATTTGGGGCCCGCCCGCCAGTACGCCAGCGGCAACGAGAAAAGAAATTGGCCAAGATAGCGGGCCCAAATCAGCATGATCAGGCTGGTCTGCGACATCAGAAGCTTACCCACCGCATCCAATGAACTCAGGCACAAGCCGCCTACGATAAAAAGACCTAGGGCAAAACGCATCTCGGCATTCTACTGGGGCGGGCCGCCAATACGATTGCGGCCCCGCCGGCTACATCTTAGAGGGCAGCCAGGTGATGGTCTGGGGAAAATGATAAAAAATCAGCACCGCAAAAATCATCAAGAAAAACATCGGCATGGCAACCCGAGCGATGTAGCTTAAGGGCTTTTTGGTCATGCCCTGCAGCACAAAAAGATTAAAACCAACAGGCGGCGTAATCTGGGCCATCTCGACCACCAGGACCAGAAAAATGCCAAACCAAATCAGATCAATACCAGCCCCGACAATCGTAGGCAGTATGACGCCCATGGTCAGCACAATCATTGAGATGCCATCCAGAAAGCATCCCAGCACAATGTAGAACACCATGATGGCCATGATGAGCTCAAACTTTGATAGGCCCAGAGTGCCAATCCACTCGGCCAAGTGACGCGGCAGGCCGATATAACCCATCGAGAGCGTGAGAAATGCTGCGCCCGCCAGGATAAAAGCAATCATGCAATACAGCCGCGTGGCACCCATCAGCGCCTCAGAAAATGATTTCCAGTTTAAGGACCCCTGCACGGCTGAGAGAATCAGCGCCCCCAGCACCCCAACAGCCGCAGCTTCAGTGGCAGTCGCAATGCCCAAATAGATCGATCCCAGCACTGCAATGATGAGCAATACAACCGGACCCAAACGCCAAAACTCGCGAAACTTCTGTGCAAATGTCATCGTGTCGACTTCGACAGGAATCCATTTACGGTTGAGCAGCGACCAGACCACGATATAGCCGGAAAATAGTCCGGCCAGAATGATTCCCGGAATCACACCAGCAATAAAAAGCTTGGCGATGGACACCTCTGCGGTCACGCCATAGACAATCATGATGATGGAAGGCGGAATTAAAAGCCCCAGCGTTCCCGCACCCGCCAGGCTGCCGATCACTATCCCCTCTGGGTAGCCCCGACGCTGCAGTTCGGGCAATGTCATTTTTCCGATCGTGGCGCAGGTGGCAGCACTTGAGCCCGAGACGGCCGCAAAAATCGTGCAGCCCAGTACATTGGTATGAAGCAGCCGGCCCGGAATTCGACCCAGTAGCGGTGCAAGGCCACGAAACATGTCCTCTGATAAGCGCGTTCGAAACAAAATCTCGCCCATCAGAATGAAAAGTGGCAGCGCTGTAAGCGTCCAGCTCGACGAAGCTCCCCAGATGGTCACCGCCATGGCATCCCCGGCGGGCCGGGCCGTGAAGAGCTGCATACCAATCCAGGCCACACCCGATAAGGTCAGGCCGATCCAGACGCCACTGCCCAGAATAAGAAAAAGCGACAAGACCAGCAGGCCCGCGATCAATGCGTCATTCATGCCGTAGGGCCTCAGCACTTTCGTTGACGCGATCCGGATTCTTCAAATGCACAAAAAATTCATCACTCACCGCGATTGCGAAAATCACGGTTCCCAGCGCCATCGCCAGCTGCGGAATCCAAAGTGGCGTGGCATCCATCGAGGTGGAAATATCTTTAAATTCGATGGACTGCATCACCAGGCGCACGCTGAATGCAGCAAAAAGCGTCGCCAATACAGTGCTTGCCCCAAGCGCCCAGACCTCAATCCAAAATCTGGCCCGGCCCTTGGCCATTCCTAAAAACAAGGTCACGCGAATATGTTCGTTGCGCTTAAAGGTGTGGGCAAGCGAGAGAAATCCGCAGGCCGCCATGAAATAACCGGCGTAGCCATCCAGGCCCCGAAGGCCCCAGTGGAACTCACGAGAGGCAATGGTCAGCAGCACCGTAAAAAACAAGACGACCAAAAACATCGCCGCCAAGACGGCGGCGATGTCATAGAGGCGATTAAGCGCTTGACGCATCAACAACGAGCCTTGGCCTTCCAGAAATTAGCGAGTACTTATTTTCTGTAGGCGTTGATCACGGTCTGACCATCGGCGCCAGCATTTTTCAGCCACTCTTGCAGCATGGTCTGGCCAACTTTCTGCAGATCCGCTTTCAGTGCAGCCGAAGGCGGCGCTACCGTCATCCCATTGGTTCTCAGTGCTGCGGTGGTATCGGTCATGACCTTGCGGGAATCAGCCCAGCCCTTGGTCTCCATATCAGCAGCGACCTTAAGCAGGGCGGTGCGACTGGCTGCATCCAGAGCATCAAAAGCCCGCTTATTCACCAAAACAGCGTTCTTGGGCAGCCAAGCCTGCACGTCGTAGTAAAACTTCATCTGCTCCCACATCTTGGTGTCCACGCCTGTTGCGCCCGAAGTCATCGTGGCCTCCACAATGCCGGTGGCCATGGCCTGGGCCAATTCGGCCTGCTGCACCGTCACCGGCTGTGCGCCCACGAGCTCCGCAATCCGGCCGGTAGCTGGGCTATAGGCACGCCACTTGATACCTTTCAGATCAGCTGCGGAATTCAAAGGCTTTCTCGAATAGATGCCTTGGGGTGGCCACGGCACAGAGTACAGCAGCACGATGCCTTGCTCAGCCAGAATTTTTTCCAAGACAGGACGCTGTGCACGCCAAAGCTTTGCGGCTTCGTCATAGCTATCTGCCAGGAAGGGAAGGCCGTCAGCGCCGAAAATTTGATTTTCATTCTGGAAATTCACCAGAAGAATTTCGCCAGCCTGGGCCTGCCCGCCCTGTACCGCACGCTTAATCTCAGGTGCTTTGAACAAAGAGGCCGCAGGATGGACTGTAATCTTGACTCTGCCTGAGGTGGCCTTATCGACCTCGGCGGCAAACTGATTTAAAAGCTGGGTATGAAAATTACCTGGGGGATAAGCTGAAGCAAGATCCCACTTGGCCTGGGCCAGCACAGCGCCCGACAGCAGCATCGCGGCACTGGCCGCAAGCGCTGCAAATGACTTACGCACTAACGACATGACAAGTTCTCCCTGAAGAATAAACAGCGTGAATGTTATTCCCTACAAGGCCCGGTCACACAGCCTTAAAGCGCCAAGCTCCAAGGTTTAGGGGAAAGCCCTAGGCGCAATCGACTGCCGAGCAAGCGCCGCATGCAAGGCCTGTGCAAAAACCAAGGCTCCGTCTTGGTCACCATGTAGACAAATCGTATCAGCACGCACCGAAATCGTGCGTCCACTAACTGAGGTACAGGACCCTTTGGTCACCATGGCAATCACCTGGTCAATTGATTCCTGTTCATCAGTAATCAAAGCCCGGGGATCAGAGCGGGGTACCAGCAGGCCATTATCCAGATAACGCCGATCTGCAAAGACCTCGCAAGAGACATGGAGACCTGCTTCGCGGGCAACCCGTTCAGTCTCACTTCCGGATAGCACGACGATCGCGACCTGATCCCCGAGAGCCTGCACAGCGCGCACAATGCCGCGTGATAACGCGGGGTCGCTCGAAGCCATGTTGTAAAGCGCACCGTGGGCCTTCACATGATGCAGGCGGCTGCCTGCGGCCTGCGCAAAAGCCCGCATGGCGCCGGATTGATAGAGCACGATTTGGTAGGCCTCTTCCTCGGATATCGCCATATTGCGTCGGCCAAATCCCGCCAGATCTGGCAGGCCCGGATGGGCCCCAATTGCAACACCATGTTTTACCGCCAGCTCAACCGTTCGCGCAATGGTTCGTGGATCACCCGCATGAAAACCGCATGCGATATTCGCGCTGGTGAGCAACGGCATCAGCGCCACATCGTTGCCCATTTTCCAGGCACCAAAGCTCTCTCCGACATCTGCATTCAGGTCAACTGTTTTTGTCATTGCTGTAGCTTAAGATCGACTGCTGCCAAAGTTTCTTCAAATGATCGCTGTTTCGCACGCGCAAGCTCGTCGGCTTCTTGTTCGTCGACAAGTTTAAAGATTATTCGTGAGTTTGGCCCTGCCTGGGCCAGCACACTGGTCATAGCGCTGATGACCTCAAGGACCCGTGGATATCCGCCCGTGGATTGATGCTCAGCCAGCAGAATAAAGGGTGTGCCTGCCGGGGGCAATTGCACTGTGCCCTCGCGGATAGGCTCGCTTTGTAGATTCGAGAACTGCGCAGTGTTCATCGCCTGGCCCTCAAGGCCAAGGCCCTGCCGGTTACTGCGGGCACTGACTTGCCAGGCCTGGGTCATCAGCACCTGACGATCCGCATCGGTGAGCAGGTGCAGGTGCCGGCCAGGCAAGCATGCAAGCTGGATTGCGGGCCAGCTCTCGGGTACCGATGGCCGAAGCGACCATCGGGTCGAGCGCAGCCGCATGGCTTTTGATGTGCTGCCAATCTCAATTGCCTGAAGATCGCGGTCCAACGCCACTGCGATAGCGCTTCGGGCTAACTCACCGTCCGGGCCAATTGAAAGTTCTGTATTCGCAGTAAGCCGTGGCAGGCCCAGTTCCGCGGCCAGGTGTTGTGAGCGGCTTCCCAATAAACGCTCCACTTCTAGTCCGCCCGCAACCGCCAGCCAACACCGAAAACCAGCAGCGCAGGCGCCGAATTGCAGCAGCGATCTCGCCGGAAGTAACACTGGCCGATGCGAGGACACGGGATACTTGGTGCCATCAGCCGCAGTCCAAGTGGCAGCCATCACCGCACCCGTCCAGGCGATGGCAGCGGGCCGCTCAAAAAAAAGCGTTGGCCCCATGCCCGTGAACTCAAGTCCTGCTGCATCAATCGGGTTGCCGACGAGGCGATTGGCCAAGGCCATCTGCATCGGGTCCATGGCCCCACCGCGCGATAAGGCAGCGTGCAAAAGCCCGGGCCTGCCCTGATCCTGGATCGACGTCAGCAATCCGGGCCGCTTGATAACGAGCTTATCTAACGCTTTGCCCATAGCCGATCGAATTGCGCCGCGCTAATTGCTTCAAATTGCACCCGGTCTCCAAGCTGAATCAGACAAGGCGGGTCCAACATAGGATTAAAAAGTCGAATCGGGCAGCGGCCAATCAGATTCCATCCCCCCGGTGTCGCGGTGGGGTAAATCGCCGACTGATTTCCTGTGATCGCCAGTGCACCCACGGGAACCGCCGGCCGGGGCTGTGGCAGACGCGGCACGCAAAGCCGAGGGTCTACACCCGACATATACGCAAAGCCAGGCATAAACCCAATCAACTCAGCCAAGTAGCGGCCCTCTTGGTGCAGCCGGATAACCTCTGCAGTGGTCAGGCCCGTGAGCTGGGCGACACGATCAAGGTCAGGCGCCATCTCAGGCGCATAACAAACAGGAATCACACGCTGGGCGCCTTCGCCCGCTGATACCCCGACTGCGTCACGCGCAAGAGCGATGAGTTCAGTGCAGGCCTGCTGTCGGACTTCATCGTTTCTTGAAGCGGAGTTCAATACCACCGCCAATGTGGCCACTCCAGCAACCGGCTCGAGACAATAGGCAGGCGGATGCTGCATCAGCCGCGTCCAGAGTACGCGCGTCGCCTCATTCGGATTCAGCTGGTCCTGAAAGTCAATCAGAATCTGATCATCACCGCAGGCCGCAACTTTCGGACCACTGTCTTTTTTACGGCCTGCAGATGATGAAGTAGAGGATTTCACATGCGCAAGTCTACTGAAGCCGGCAGTTTCCTGTTGCAATCAAGACGGTGGACTAGAATCAAGGGGTGCTCAGCCGTACGGACCTTTTCCTGCTCTCCCTGTTGACCTTTCTCTGGGGGGTCAATTGGCCCGTCATGAAATATGCAGTGCTGACCTATCCGCCACTGACGTTTC
>Ga0129333_10000777_pt1 | contig 27811 bp, 40 predicted proteins | sample CPB6_08_DNA_FD_94474 | JGI IMG/M metagenome (GOLD analysis project Ga0129333, IMG submission 94474) | Freshwater to marine salinity gradient microbial communities from Chesapeake Bay, USA - CPBay_Sum_0.6_0.8_DNA | ecosystem: Environmental > Aquatic > Marine > Coastal | place: USA: Chesapeake... | reverse complement strand
TAAATGGATGTTCAAGAAAGATGCTCCGCTATTAATAAGACCAAGATTGGATTGGCAGCAATGGCAGTGGATAATTAAATTTCTTTATAATACTTTGAACGGCGCCTACCACACAAACACAGCTAAAACTATTCAATTAGGTCTAGTGGCTAGAACATTATATGCGGAAATCATTGAAGAAGAAAAATTACAATTTGACCAAAGTGCCTGTGGAATTTTACATTTTTATAAAGACGAACAATATTTTCAAAAAGCTCACAGCGCAAAACAATTATACAATAATAATGGTTGTGAATGGGACCTGTTAACATCACTACAAACTGTCAATATTGACCCCGCATTAGGAAGTATTAGCGGTATAGTAGGTGGTGCGTGGACTTCCAGTGACTGGACTGGTGATATACATAAATTTTGTTGTGCAATGGAACAAGTGTTAAGAAGCAAATACGATGTAAGCTTTTGCTATGATTGCAATATAAAAAGTATTACAGATGTTAGTAATTATAATGCTGTAGTTATTGCTAATGGTGTGGGCAGTGTAAAATTAGCAAAAACTGTGGGAGATAGATTGGACATTTACCCTGTGAAAGGATATAGTATCACAATTAAAGCTAATGATTCAAAATCGTATAATGCAATGCCCAAGGTTAGTTTATTAGATGAACAGGCAAAGATAGTCACTAGTACATTAGGCAATCGTTTTCGTGTTGCGGGCACTGCAGAACTGGCAGGGGAAAACTATGACATTCGTAGGGATCGTATACAACCACTATTAGATTGGGTACATACAAACTTTCCTGACATTAATACACATGATTATTCACAGTGGGCATGTTTGCGTCCTATGACACCCGATATGATGCCTATTGTAAGACGAAGTAACAAGAATCCAAAAGTTTTTTACAATGTAGGGCATGGACATTTAGGATGGACATTAGCACCAGCCACAGCAAAACAAGTTGTAGATTTAATGCAATAGAAAACAAAAATTATAAATGAATTTATCGATGAGATGCCCATATCTTACTGTAGATGAACTGTGCAGCATATATGATCAAAGACCTGACTGTTGTAGAAATTTTCCCAAAACTGTTACTGGTTTTATAGCAGGACGATGCGATCTGGATTGTAAAAATTGCAGAGATAAATGCTGCAATTATATTGAATTAGATAGTCTATCTGATAATCCTCCTAAACCTATTGATTTTATTAGATCATTATCTGTTAAATGCGATGATTGTAGGCAATGTTATTCCAAATAATTTAATGGTTATTGAAGCCACAAAAATTAATCTCAACAGTTGACAACATTCCTTAATAAATATATACTGCAGTTTATTGTTGTATGAAGGAAGTTGAAAGACGAACAAGACGCCGGGGCAGTGCCGGCCGGGTCCACCATAAGAGTATTATATGCAAGATGATTTTGTCAGACTGATAGTAGGATTTGGTATAATTTGTCTGTTTATGTTATTTGTGCTTTTATAATGGGCCCGAAACAGTATCGATTGGCGTGTAATAGATAACTGGACAACACGGTAATGTGGAAACCGTTAGGGTTGGGGTAACTCGGCCGTAGAAGCAAAACAAGTATCTGCAAATGATGATACATTCATTGGAGATCTTCGCTTAGCCGCGTAAGCTCCACGGGGTAGGAAAGACCTTGTAACCCAACAAACCAAAGGCACCTTCGGGTGCCTTTTTTGTTTTAGACTTTACCCCAATTTATCTTTAACCATACCCTTTCATGAAGATAATAGGCAAAAAATAATATTATTTGTATTCCTAGTGCTAGATTAAAACCTATTATTGGTGCTGTAATTAACAATGCAACTATTCGAAACGATAATGATTTAACTAAAGTTCTTAACTTAGATTCCATAAAGCCCGAGAGTATTTACAACATTAGTTCTACCAGAAATATAGTATTTTAAGTTCTATACGTATATAATTGACTTTAGTAGAGCACTAAGTATTCTTATAGTGCTTTTAGAAATGCTCTATTAGAGGAAGATATGCAGACATTGGGATGTTTTACTTGTTTAAATTGTGGTAGAGTAAATCCTATTAAAGGGAACAGCTATACTAACAAATTTTGCAATAACAGTTGTCAAGCACAATATCGTAGCCGTTCATTGGTAAACGAATGGAAAGAATCTAAGACACCAACAGCATGGAGACAGGTTCCAGATTGGGTTAAAAAATATCTAATAGAACAACATGGACATCGTTGTTCTGTATGTGATAATGAAAAACACAATCAACAGTCTATACCGTTGGTAGTAGATTATATTGATGGCAATTCTTATAACAATGATGAAAAGAATCTTCAACTAATTTGCCCAAACTGTAAAGCACAGAAATAATTCATTTTTCAATACAGGAGAAAATAAATGAAAACAATTGGCGACAAAATCACAAGTTTTGCAATTACCGGAGTTAAGCCAGGTGCACTGACACCCGATGGTGCATTTGAAACTATCACTGAAAAAAGTTTTGAAGGTAAATGGAAAGTTGTTGTTTACTATCCAAAAGACTTTACCTTTGTTTGTCCCACTGAGATTGTGGCTTACGACAAACTTAATAAAGATTTCTCAGATCGTGATGCAGTATTGCTCATCGGTTCCACAGATAACGAATTTTGTAAATTGGCTTGGCGTAATGCTCACGAAGATCTAAAGAAAACTAATAGTTGGAGTTTTGCTGATGTGGCTCGCGGTGAACTAAGCCTTGCCGAACAACTAGGTATTTTCTATCAACCTGCTGGTGCTGCACTTCGTGCTACCTTTATTGTTGATCCAAACAATGTAATTCAACACGTCACTGTTAATAATCTAGATGTTGGTCGTAATCCAGATGAAACATTGCGTGTACTGGATGCATTACAAACTGGCGAACTTTGCCCATGCAATCGTGCAGTCGGAGGGGAGACTCTATAATGACCGCTTGGGTTGATGCACTTAAAGAAAACAGTATCCCGGAATATGCCAAAGATACTAAACTTAATATTGATGCAGTAATCAAGCGTAGTAGTTTGCCAGTAGAAGAAGCCGAAGCAGTTGCATTAGCTGCTGCTTTTGCAACTGGAAATAGCAAGTTTTGGACTTGGGTACACAGTCAACTGGCAGATCGCAAAGAAGCAGATGCTGCTCTTACTGCTGCTAGTCTAATGTCCATGAACAACACTTGGTATCCCTATGTTGAAATGGCTGATGATCAACAACTTAAAGGTCTTCCACCTCAACTACGTATGAATGCTATCAGCAGTCATGGCGGTACTACTAAAGCAAGATTTGAAGCATACAGTCTTGCTGCTAGTATCGTGGGTAAATGCCACTTCTGTGTGAAGTCTCATTATGAAACCTTAAAGAAAGAAGGTTACACAGTTGAGCAATTGAGAGATATTGGTCGTATTGCTGCAGTGGTCACCGCGGTAAGTCGAGTGTTAGCAAGTTAATTAAAGGCACCCTAGGGTGCCTTTAATTGCTCTGTTTTAGTTCATTATACAGTTGAACAATATTTAATTTTTCTGGATCAGATTTTTTGTCGTAAGGCACTGGCAATTGCTGCCAATCATCTTCGGTTAAATCACAGGCAATGAATAATTCATATTCATGACCATCACTAGTATAGAAAGTTACAGTCTCCATACCAACCACACTACGTGCTGCTGACTCTGCTGCACGAGCTAACTCACGTAGTGCTTGAGGTTCTGCTACAATATAAGCTCTTGTTTTAGGACCTTTGTTGGTATGGAGGTGTAATCGTGTTTTCATTCTAGGTGTTTAATTTCACTAAGTTTCAACTTTTTATGTTTGTATAGTGTAACATATTCTGTATTGTTTTTGTAGCCTAATTTGCCCATTCCCCATAGCACAGGATGATCGTGAAAGCTAGTAGCATGTCTCAAAACAACATCAAGATATCGACCATTACCTGTTCCCAAAGTGGCAAAGGTTATATAATCTTTAGGACCTGATTTAAATACGCGATAGTTAGCCACTAGACCACAAAATTCTACTTCTCCTGGGCGACGTACTTCTCTGCATGCAGGAAGAAATCTTGGACTGTTCCATCTACCAGTTGCCATAAGCTCAGTTACTTCATTGCCCTCTAATGGGACACCTACAACACCAGCTAATTTGGCTTCTTGCCAATATACCCAACGAGCATAACTACCTTGACAATGTTTTAGTGCTGAATGCCAAAAATTCTTTGTGTTGTGAGCTTTTTGATAAGCTAATGCCCAAATTAATCTACCTAAGTTAATAGCGTGAGCACGACAGAGCCCAAAATGACTTAGTTCTTTTAACGCTAAAAATACATCATTACGTCTAGGGTGATTGCCGACTAGTTGCATAAACTCAAACATTTTTTCTTCATTCTTTTTTGCAAAAGCACGACGCCACATATCTGCATCGTAGTGATTGCATCCTAATATTTCACTAATCAATTTGATTGCATCATCTTCGAACACAATGGTATTATCAAAACCATCCTTGCTCCAATCTTGGAAAAAACTGGCACGCCTGCGTCCTTGTGTGGCCACCGGTCTAATTAAGGCAGTTGCTAGCACACAATCTGCTCTACTTTTAGGCTGTATTGCACGAAATAATCTTCGCATTGCAGGGCTTTCGGCTTGAGTTACACCAAGTACATCACCTCGACTTAAAAGTTCTGCAGTAGCATCATCCTCTTCGGGATAATCAAGTAGATTGCTTTGTTCAATTTCCCATAATTGACTTAGCCCTCGATTAGCCAGTATATCAATTTTAAAATGTTCGAGATCTTCTATTTCGTATTTGTCCAATAATATTTGATTTTCTGCATTGATTAGACTTTTTGGCACACTACGATCAAATATTAGTATACCGCCACAATGTTTAGATATACAACGTTTTTTACCTAATAGCTTATTGGCTAGTCTACGTGCATCTTCTGCATATTCGGGAACTACATCTTCTAATTTAAAATTACGTTTTAGTTTACCTTTAGCACCAAATCTCTTTGCTGCTTCTCGAATGGCAGATTTTTCCTTATAGGTAACATAGTTACTAACTCTGGCACTTTGTCCTGGCCAACGACGAAATATACGATTCATTACAGTTTCTTGTTGCCAATGAGGAAAATCCAAATCGATGTCAGGTAGATCATCGCGTTTTGGATTCATAAAACGTGCTAGCGGTATACGTTCTGCGATTGGGTCTACATCGGAAATACCCATTAGCCAACAAATTAAACTACTACCTGCTGACCCACGAGTAATATGTGGTATATCTCGAGTAAGGTCTAGTATTTCACGAACACGTAAAAAATGTTTTGCAAAACCTAATCGAGCTATTAATTCTAATTCTTCTTCTAACCTTAAATCATATTCTTTGTTATTTGGTATTTCCCTAACAAATTTATTGATTAATAATTCTAATTCCTGATATCTATCCATAATAATTGAGCCTTAAATGCCTTGAGTGTAACTATTTATGGACTAAATGATAACGGTTAAAATATTGAATGAAACTTATTGACTTTTTGTAATCAGATAATTAAAATTACAAAACAAGGAACTATCATGCAACAACCTATTTTACTTGAAAATCCTATTACAAAAGAACAATGGCTTTGTGATGATCCTAAACAGATAAAAATAATCGAGGGAGTGGAATATATATCTGTTCGACGCCAACAAAATAATAGAATAGTGCTAATGCGTCGTGATGTTCTTAAAAAAATTAAGAGATAACTATGTCAAAAGAAAATATACTTTACTACAGTAGACAAGAAACAATCGCCCCACTAAGTTCCTGGTTTGGAAATTTACTAGATCAATGTATAGATCAAGGACTTTATCCAGATCAAAATACTCTAGAAGATACTGCAACTAAATTAGAACGCGAACTCAAAAACTACAGTAAAAAATTCAATATTCGTAATGTTGTAATAGGAATGAGCGGAGGAGTTGATAGTGCTCTTACCGCAGCATTATTTAAAGCAGCAAAATGGAATGTACAGGCGTATACCCTTCCAATTCTACAGAACCCAGGGGAAACTGAAAGAGCACTTGAAACCGCAGAAACACTTAAGGTCCCAATTCAAACTATTGATCTCACAGACACCTATCGCAATCTTGTTAAGGATTTTAAACAATTCGATGATGATATTCATTTAAAAACATCTAAGATTAGATCCGCTAATCTTCGTGTAAGACTGCGTATGATGACTCTTTATAATATGGCCAGTAAGTTAGGCGGTTTAGTAGCCAGTACAGATAACTTTAGTGAATTGGCTGCAGGTTTTTGGACTCTACATGGGGATGTGGGGGATTTGGCTCCAATTCAAAGTCTTAGTAAAAGTTGGGAAGTGCCTAAAACAGCAGAAATTTATAGCGTCCCAGAATCAACAGTAATGGCTAAACCTACCGATGGACTAGGCATTAGCAATGGCGACGAAGATCAATTTGGTTTTAGTTATTTAGAATTTGATTTAGTTCTATTAAGTCTATGTCATAGCTCACAAAGTTTTAGTAATTTGACCGATATCATAGAATATTTGAAACCAGACTCATCAGATCAGGTTAAGGTCGCTGCTATTTTAAACAGAATAAGTAACAGTGTATTCAAAAGAAATAATCCTTGCAATCTAATTCATCCATTATTTAATGAAAGATTCTCGGGATTACAACAAGTCGACAAAATTTTAAAATAGGATTTTTAATGGGAATAGCATACACTAGTGTAGAACAATTTTTGGATAAAATCGATCCAGGAGTTTGGGTAGAAATAGGTGTTGAAAGAGGTGAAGGCAGTACAAGATGGTTTGCGGAACAAGCAGCCTCTCGCTCCACAAAATTATATGCAGTGGATGCAATGGAAGATCAATGTCGACACCTAAGCAGTCTTTTAACAACCGATGACAAATTTAAAAATGTTCAAATTATAAATGCTTTAGGCGAAATCTTTTTAAGAAAGTATAGAGAGTTTGAACCTGAAGCTAAAATATCTTTAGCCTATTTAGATAACTTTGATTGGAACTATTGGTTAGGAATAGAAGAAGAACCATTTGTGCCTATAGTTAAAGAAAGATATAAACAAAATCTAAATGTAGAAATGAATAATCTAAATAGCCAACTATCGCATCTTATGCAGGCTATGTATTTGGTGGATTATTTGACAGATAATTGTTTAGTAATTTGTGATGATACTTGGTATCATCCAAATGAAGGAGTGTTTATAGGAAAATGTAGTGCTGCTATTCCATATCTAGCTACTCAGGGACTTAGTGTTATTCATGCCCAGGGTTATAGACAAAATAGCACAGTAATTATGGGTAAGTTTATAGATAGAGATAAAGATGTCCAAAGTTAAAAATATTGTAGTCGGTGCACATCGTCGTATCAAAGATCCTAAATGGAATTTTAAAGATACTAGTACAGAAGGTGATGTATATCAAAATTATCTAAGTATGTACCAAGCTAGCCGAGCTAGTCTACGTCATTTTCTTGCGGGTGACTGGGAGGAAGTTTGTTTTACAGAAGATGTAGATCACGTAAATCAATCTGCACGGCTGGGATGGCAAAGAGTATACAATATGTGGCATCAAGAACCCTGTAATATTCTTATTGTGGGCCCTGATGTAAGTATGGTAAGACCAACAAGGATATTTGATCAATTTGCTGAATTTAGAATGTTTAACTGGACAGACCCTAAATCGTTTACAGATCCCAATCCTTGGAATATTAGCCATAAAGATTATTTTAACGGAGATCTAGTTTATATACCACATACAACCTCTAGATCAGTTTGGGAAATTTTTGAGCAAATGGTCAGTAATTATAGAGATAGTGAGTGGGGCGACGATCAGATTATTACCAATCAAATGTTTTGGAGTCAAAATATCCCTTGGGAAGAAGCACATAGACCAGATATTTATTATATGGCACATTGGTTACCTTGGGCCAGTCAACGGGACATGGACGAATGGAACTGTTTTAAAATGCGTTATGCACATATGATTCATTGGTCCGGAAGTAGAAATAGTCAGCAACGTGTTCAGTTAATGAATGCAGTTAATAATAATCTCGGAATACCTAATTATAACGGTATTTTGAAATAAGGAACATTTATGAAAATCAAACAACGAGATAGAGAAATTTTCGAGAACCTTTTTGTACTAGAATTAGCCAATAATCATTGGGGGAAAGTTGAAAGAGGTATTAAAATTATTAGAGATCACGGCACTGTTGCTAGATACAATAATGTCAAAACAGCTATAAAATTACAGTTTAGAGATGTTGATCAATTTATTCATAACGATTTTAAAGGCAATCAAGATCTTAGATATGTTAAAAAAACTGAGGATACTAAATTAACAATCGAGCAATTTAGTAAATTAGTTAACGAAATTAAAAAAGTCAGTGCTATCCCAATGGCCACACCATTTGACGAACAAAGTGTAGATCTTTGTGAATTTTTTAATATGCCAATTATTAAAATTGCCAGCTCAGATATGAATGATTGGCCTTTAATTAATAAAATAGCTAGTACTAGAAAACCCGTGATTGTGAGCACCGGTGGCGCTAGCGAAAAAGATCTAGATGATCTTGTTATATTTTTTGAACGAAGAGATATTCCTTTGGCAATAAATCACTGTGTAAGTCTTTACCCTAGTGAAGATGATGAATTACATCTTGATCAAATTGATTATATTAAACAAAGATATCCAGATCATGTAGTAGGTTTCAGTACACACGAATATCACGACTGGTCTAATAGTATGCTAATAAGCTATGCTAAAGGTGCTAGAACTTGGGAAAGGCATATTGATATTGATTATGAGGGTATCCCTGTAAGCACTTATTGTAGTCTGCCCGAACAGTGTGATACTTGGTTTAAAGCATTTCATAAAGCAGTAGAAATGTGCGGCGGATATAGTGATAGCAGACGTGTAATTAGTAAAAAGGAAACTGAATACCTAGATGCATTAGTTCGTGGCGCCTATGCTAAAAGAGATATCGAACCTGGATATACACTTAATAAAGACAACTTTCTTAAAGATTTCTATCTAAGCATTCCTTTGCATAAAGGACAACTAAGTTGTAGAGAAGTACTAGATGGTGAAAAATTAATTCAATCTATTAAGGCTAATCAACCACTAACAATCGATCATATCGACGGCCCATACAACGAAAATCCACGTCTTAAAGATTTAATTTTACACAGAGGTATCTGATGGCTCTGCAACGTTTAGCCGACTATGTTGCAGATCGTTTAACACAATTTGGCATCACCCACGCTTTTCTAGTCACTGGCGGCGGTTCAATGCATCTTAATGATGCTTTTGCACGCCATAAAAAACTTACCACTATATGCTTTCATCACGAACAAGCTGCGGCAATGGCAGCAGAAAGTTATTATAGAAGCAGTAATAGATTAGCATTACTAAATGTAACTACAGGACCCGGCGGTATTAATGCACTGAACGGTGTCTATGGTGCCTATGTGGACAGTTGTGCAATGATAGTTATATCAGGTCAAGTAAAGTTAGAAACACACTATAAACAGTATTCTATTCCTATGAGGCAGTTGGGTGATCAAGAAATTGACATAATTGCAATGGCTAATCCGGTTATAAAATACGGTTGTACAGTGAAAGATGCTAAAGATATAAAAATGATACTAGATCAAGCTCTTTGGTTATCAGTTAATGGAAGGCCTGGACCTGTTTGGATCGATATCCCGATTGACATAAGTAGTATGCAAATTGATTCACAACATTTACAGGGTTGGCCGGGTGATATTGAAAGTTTAAAAAATAGTCCATATATTACCGATAATACCAAATTAGAATTAGAAACTTACTCTAATGTACATCGAAATCATGATATACAAATCGATAAGATATTAGATAAACTTAAAAAATCTCGTTGCCCAGTTTTATTTGCAGGTGCAGGTATTCGATTAAGCGGCCAATACCACAATTTTCTAAAATTAAGTAAACAATTAAGTATTCCCACTGTAACAGGGTGGAATGCACATGATGCGCTACCTAATGATCATGAATGTTATGCCGGCCGGCCCGGTACTGTAGGCGACAGGGCCGGCAATTTTACTGTTCAAAATGCAGACTTTATTCTTGTGTTAGGCAGTAGATTAAACATACGACAGATAAGCTATAACTTTAAAAATTTTGCTAAAAAAGCCTACAAAATTCACGTTGATATAGATCGTGCCGAACTAGACAAGCCAACACTAAAATCTGATCTTACCATTCAGGCAGACCTTAAAGACTTCATACCAGCTTTTCTTCATAAATTAGTTGAATATCAGCCCATGGTAGAGCATAAGCGTTTTTTAACCTGGTGCAAAGAACGTGTAATTAAATATCCTGTAGTCTTACCTCACTATCAACATAAAGACTTATTAAATCCTTACAAATTTATCAATGATTTATTTCTGTCACTGGATAAAGATGATATTGTGGTCACAGCTAATGGCAGTGCTTGTGTAATTCCGTTTCAAACTGGCAAAATAAAACAAGGTCAGCGTCTTTATACCAATTCTGGTGATGCTAGTATGGGTTATGATTTACCTGCTGCTATTGGTGCTTCATTTGCCAATCCTGGTAAACGAATAATTTGTATAGCCGGTGATGGCAGTATAATGATGAATCTTCAAGAACTTGAAACTATTAAGAACTATGGTTTGCCAATAAAAATTATTTTATTAAACAATAATGGTTATCTAAGTATCAAACAAACACAACAAAATTACTTTAATGATAATCAATTTGGCACCGATTTTACCAATGGACTTAGTTTGCCAGATTTTGTTCGTATAGCAGATGCATTCGATATTAAAAGCCGTAGAATAGAGAAATGGGAAGATTGGACCAATAATCTAGTTCAAAATTCATTTACTAATAATGAACCCATGCTTTATAATGTTATAGTAGATCCTGAACAGCAATTTGCACCCAAATTGGCAGCGAAAAAGTTATCGGATGGTTCTATGCTAGCTCCTAGTCTAGAAAATATGAGTCCATTTTTACCTGATGAGGAAATGCATAATAACATTTATGAATAAGTCAGTATTGATACTAGGTGGTACTGGTGACATAGGACAGGCTATAGCAGAAAAGTTTCTAAACTTTCAAGTAACATCTGTAGGTCAAAAAGTATGCAACCTAGATTGTAGAGATAGTGTTCAACAGTTTCTTACCCATAATGGCCCTTGGGATATTATTATTCACTGTGCAGGATTTAATAATCCTACACGATTTGAATTAGATAATATAGAACAAATAGAAAAAAATTTAAGAATTAATGTCACGGGTTTTTTGCCTATTGTACAAAAAAATATAGACCATTGGAAAGCTTCTAATTTAGGCAAACTAATTATAATTGGCAGTCTTTATACTATGTTTGGTAGACAGGGCAGATTGGCCTATAGTGCTAGTAAACATGCTTTGCTAGGCATAACAAGAACATTGGCTATAGAATTAGCAAAATATAATGTAGCAGTTAATTCAGTAAGCCCGGGTTATATAATGACTAAAATGACTAAAAAAAATAACAGTGTAGATGTAATCAAACAGTTAGAAAATAATATACCTCTACAGCGATTAGGTAAATCTGAAGAAGTAGCTGATTTAGTATACTATCTTGCCAGCGAATCTAATTCATATTTAACTGGTCAAAATATTGTTATAGATGGCGGATATTCGGCAGGAGGATTTCAACAATGATAATTAAGACAAAATTTCAAATTCAACAAGATATATTTGATTTAACTATTGATTCTAATTTAGATATTTTTCGAGTAGATAGTAAGCCGAGACCCTATACAGTAGAATTTATTAATGATAACAAATTTACTTGGATTAATTCATTGATGCAAGATCAAAAACATCCTCTTATACTGATAGATAAAAATGTAAAAAATATCTGTCTAAATACAGTTAATTTTGGTAATATAAATGTTTATGAAGTGGATGCAGTAGAGGACAATAAAAATATCAACAAGGTTTTGCACATTTGCAATTGGTTGCTTGAACAAAATGCTAATAGGGGCAGTCATTTATTTGTTATCGGAGGGGGGATACTACAGGATTTAGGTGCATTTAGTTCCTATATGTTTAAACGTGGTATACCTTGGACTTTTATACCTACTACCCTATTAGCACAGGCTGATAGTTGTTTAGGGGGAAAAACTGCAGTGAATCACGGTAATAGTAAAAATGTCTTGGGTCTGTTTAGTGCACCACGCAGAGTTTTCATTGATATTAACTTTTTAGAATCATTAAGACTCAGTGATTATTTAAGTGGTGCAGGGGAAATATTCAGACTACTTGCCACTGCAGGTGACAATTGTATCGAATTATTAGAAAATTCTATAGATTCGTTTTTAGTTAAAGACAAAACAACTATAAAAAATTTAATTTCCTCTAGCCTGCAAGTTAAAAAAGCTATTGTAGAAAATGATGAATTTGAATTGGATATTAGAAGGAGCATGAATTACGGTCACAGTTTAGGTCACGCTTTAGAAGCTCTTTCTAATTATTACATTCCTCATGGACAGGCTGTGAGTTTGGGTATGATTATAGAAAATCAACTATCTACGGATAGACACTTATTGTCTGAACATTTAAATAAACGTATTAATATTTTGGGAAAAAGACTAATCAGTGATTATATACAAATGTTTATTAAAAATTTACCCTTGGAAAATCTAATGACCTTTCTTACTAACGATAAGAAAGCAGAGGGCAATACCTTAAAGATTGCAACCTTGACTGCAAGTAATCTTATGGAATTTATCAGTTTAAATTTAGATGATAATGGTCTTAGTGAAATATTAAGTTCTATTAAGAAGGCTGTAGCGTGAAAATAATTCTAATGGATTTTGGTGCAAGTAGAATAAAAGCCTTGCTCTATTGCCTAGATACCCAAAGAATACTAAGTAAAGCAGAGGTAATTAGTCCTAGTACCGAGAATCATGCTAAATACCCCGCCTATCAAATTCCTTTAAGATTATATAGAAATGCGTTCGAGGAATTAGTAAGACTGATTGATATCAAACAACAAGCAGATAAAATTTTTACCTGTTTTGAAATGCATGGATTTAGTTTGGATGATTATTATTATAGTTGGAAAGATGCCAGAGCAGATCTAAGTTGGAGTTATCAATTTTATAATGAAACTAAAATGCGACTTAAGCCAGGTATGGCTTTTAGCACTATTAAAGCATTAAACATTAAAAATAAAAAAATCGGCACATTAGCTAATGCCATCCTGGATGAGATAGAAGGCAATCATATTAGTCTTGTAGCCAGTCAAGGATTAGTGCAGTATTCATCCGCAGATCTTAGTGACAAAATTTTGCATTACTTAAACTGTGAAACCTACCCCATCGTAGACTCTTATTTAGGAGCAAGCACTATAGATAAAAAACGTTATCAAATTTATGGGGGCTTAGGGGATCTTCAAGCTGCACTAATTGGATCGGATTTAGGAAATGCAGCTGATTTGGTTCTTAATTTAGGTACTGGTAGTCAGGTAGCTATGTTAATGTCGAATGGCGAGGGTGATCTTAGACCTATAGACAAATCGTCCTGGGCAAAAGTGATTACACATATCCCAGCTGGCAGAGCTTTGAATGTATTAGCAGAACTATTAGAACCCTCACGTTTCTGGAATATTTGGAATCAGTTGACTATAGACGATTTATTAGAACAGAATCCCATCCAGGTCGATCTAAAAATTTTTGAAGGTAGTTGGGGTTATATATCTCCGGATAAATCTGGGCTTGTATATCTTAAAGAATCGCAAACAATTAAACAATTTATATCAGCTATTGCCTGTTCTTGGCTTAATCAATATTGTCTAGCGATAGAAACTATAGATAAAGATTGTATCACAAAGAATGTTATATTGTCCGGGGGATTAGCAGATAAATCTCATTTTGCTTTAGATTACTTGGGTCACAAGGATAGGACCAGAAAATATAGTTTGATGAAAACACTAACAGGCGAAACTACGCTTGATGGCTTAATAAAATTTGCTAAAAATAATATCAAATGAAAATTGCAATAATAGGTAGTAATGGTTTTGTTGGCAATAACATAAGCAAATATTTCCATCAAAAACATAAGATTTTGAATGTAACTAGAACTACCTTAGATATTTTAGATTACAACAAGGTTAAAAATTGGTTAGAAATTAATCAGCCCGATGTTATAGTATGCTGTGCTGCTACAATGACAAATACTATCTCAGATGTTCAAAACAATCTTGGGCTATATATGAACTTTTATGCCAATTCGGATTTGTTTGGAAAATTTATTAATACTGCCAGTGCAGCAGAGTATGATAGACAAAGAAATATTAACAATGTTAAAGAAAATGAAATTTGGGATAGATTGCCTATAGATTCATATGGGCTAAGTCAAAATTTGCGTAGTAGACTATCTTGGTCGAAAAATAATTTTTATAATTTAAGAATATTTAATTGTTTTGGACCCGGAGAAATCGCCACTAGAATTTTTCCTAAATTTTTATCTTCCGTTGATCAAAAATTTGTTATTAATAATAACAGATATTTTGATTATTTCAGTATAGGGGATCTTTGTACTGTTGTAGAATATTATATAGATAATAATATTCCAGAATGGGCAAAAGACATAAATTGTGTTTACGAAAACAAATATCTAATTAGTGAAGTTATAGAAAAGTTTAGACAATTGCATGATATTGATAGAGAAATTTTTATAGAGAGTACAAGTAAAAATAACTATACTGGTAGCGCAGACAAATTAAATAAATTAGGCATTCAATTAAAGGGTTTGCATCAAGGATTAAAAAATTACTTATGAATAAAAAAATTGTATATGTAACCGGTTGTTTAGGTTTTATAGGCTATCATGTTGCGGAAAGTTGTTTAAAACGTGGGTGGTATGTCCGGGGCATAGATAGTGGCACTTATGCTGCTAATTGGAATCTACTGCAAGGATTAGAAAAATATGAAAATTTTATATTCGAACACAAAGACATTAACGAATTAGAAAGATTATACGATTGTGACTACATCATTAATACCGCTGCAGAAAGTCACGTTGATAATAGTATTAGCCAAAGTGATATCTTTCTTAAAAGCAATATTAATGGTGTACACAAATTATTGGAACTGATTAAACAAAAAGCACAGGGAACAAAATATCAAGTTCCTGTTCTTTTACATTTTAGTACCGACGAAGTGTATGGTGATATTTTACAAGGCAGTCATACTGAAAGTGATTTATTGAAACCTAGTAATCCATATAGCGCCACTAAGGCCGCAGCGGATATGTTAGTGCAGGCATGGGCACGAACATATCAAATTCCCTACGTTATTGTTCGACCCACAAATAACTATGGTATTGGTCAGTATGTGGAAAAACTTATACCAAAAACGGTCAAATATTTAACAGTGGGTAAACCCATTGATCTTCACGACAAAGGTAAGCCTGTAAGAACTTGGTTACACGCCAGTGACACAGCTCGTGCAGTATTAACTATCATCGACAGCGGAATAGTAAATGAAATCTATAATATATCTGGCAATATAGAGTTACCTAACATCGAAGTTGTACAGAAAATTATTCGATTATATTTTAAAAAGAACGTTGACTATAGAGATTATGTTAAAGATTTGATACGTCCTGGTCAAGATTTAAGATATAGCATAGATGATACTAAACTTAAATCTTTGGGGTGGCAAGCTCGAGCTAATTTTGATAAAGAACTAGCCAAAATTGTAGAATATTATCGTAAAACTTTTGTATGGTGAGCTATGTATCTTATTAATAATTGTATGGCCTGCAGATCCTACAATGTAGAATTTAAATATGCCTTTTTAGATAGATTTGTAGTATCCAGAGCTACTGGTGTAGATACTTTATCAAATCGACCTATTCACGCTATCGTTTGTCAAGATTGTACCTGGGTAGGTACAGATGCTAGATTAGATGATACTGAAATTTCTAGATATTATTTAGACTATCGGGGGAAAGAATATACCGAGACCAGAATAGAATTAAATCCTTATTACGCAGCAGTATCTAAAACTTTTGATACAGAAGAAGAAATAGAACGAAGACTAGTGGGATTAAATTACCTAATAGACCGCAATCCTGACTTGAACAATATAAAAACTTTATTGGATTTTGGTGGCAACGACGGAAAGTATATACCCGAATTTAATTCCAATGTGAAAAAATATGTTTATGACATAAGTGATAAACCTGTTCAACCGGGCATAGAGAAACTTGGTTTAAATAGTGATCTAAAATTTGACTTTGTTATGTGTTGTCATGTTTTAGAGCACGAATCGGACCCAGACCGAGTCTTACAACAGGTATTAAATTTTGGTCATCTAGATACTACTTTTTATTTCGAAGTGCCGAATTTTGATTGCCCACCTTTGCCACACGGGATATTTCACGAACATTTAAGTATCTTCAATGGTTACTCAATAGGTCAATTCTTCTTAAGACATAGACTTAGGATTGTGGATAGTGTACAATATAGTGACTATATTGGATTTTTGACAAGTAGACAATAAAATGGAACATATTTTAAAACAAGTAAGAGAATATATTAATCAAGTGCAGGCCAATAAAAAATGGGTTGCAGGTAAAGATTTTGTAAACTACGCCGGTGCATATTATGATGCAGACGAATTTGAAGCCGGTGTGGCTAGTCTTCTAAAAGGCTGGTTGGTAATGGGGGATGATGCACTAAAATTCGAAAGAGAATTTCCCAAGCAATTCGGCAAAAATTACGGCATTGTGACTAACAGTGGTAGTAGTAGTAACTTGTTAATGATGGCCAGTTTGACTAGTAAACGTGGGCACAATTTACCTAAAAAAAGTCTAGTAGTGATGCCAATTGCTGGATTTCCTACTACATTGAATCCTACATTACAAATGGGTTTTAATGCTGTATTTGTGGATATCGAACTGGATACATTAAATTTAGACTTGGATCATCTAGAAAAAGTTTTAGATCAAAATCCCGATGTACGTGTTTTAACTTTTGCTCATGTCTTGGGCAACCCGCCCGATATGGATAGATTGAAAAATATGTTAGATTCTTATAAGAGTCGGACTGGTCGAGAAATATTGCTATTAGAAGACTGCTGTGATGCCTTGGGATCTACATATGATGGAAAACCGTTAGGTAGTTTTGGATATATGTCTAGTTGCAGTTTTTATCCTGCACATCATATGACCATGGGAGAAGGCGGCTACGTAGCAACAGATGATCCCAAACAAGAAATTATTCTACGTAGTTTTAGAGAATGGGGTAGAGGCTGTTATTGTGTTGGTCCCGAAGCTAACAAGTTAAAATGCGGAACCTGTGGTACACGATTTAAGGAATGGGTACCGACATTACCTGGTGAAATTTTTGATCACAAGTATGTCTACGATGAAATTGGTTATAATCTTAAACCTATTGAATTGCAGTGTAGTATGGGTTTAAAACAGTTAGAAAAACTTCCCAAAATTCACGAACTACGTCGTAGAAACTATCAACTTTTATTCAATATATATGAACCATATGAAGAATTCTTCCATTTACCGAGAGCACAGACCAAGGCTGATCCTAGTTGGTTTGCTTTTCCTCTTACTATTCGCAAAGGCGCTCCTTTTACCCGCAGTGATATTGTGGATTATTTGGAAGAAAACCTAATTCAAACTAGGCCATATTTTGCTGGAAATATTATGTTGCAGCCTGCTTATAGTCACATTATGGATCCTCTTACAGCACAACTTAGATTTCCCAAAGCAACTCACGCTATGACTCATACTTATTTTCATGGTACAAGTCCTGTGATTACACCTGAACAGATTGCCTATATTGGTGAAAAAGTAGAGGGCTTCTTAAGCTTATACAAATAAATATTTGTATGAGACATTGGCAGGAATATTTAAAAGTTAGTTATGATCTAATTCTAGAAAGTGAAGGTCAAACAAAAATATTTCTTGCCAATGAAGTAGAAGCTTATCTAGTACATCTGTTTGCACGTAACTTTGAAAGAACCGACATCTACCAAGAAGCTATCGCATTAAGAATGCTCAGCGTAAAAAAACGTGATGAATATCTACCAATAGCAGACGAATGTCTTATTATAGATAGTTGGCCGATAAAACATAAAAAATGGCCTAGTGAAAATTACTTCAAAGATATGGGATCAATTGCCTATGGTTTAGCTGGGTTGTCCTATATGGAGCAAAATTTTACTTATGCTAGTGTTGTCCTACGCCAAGTTTTGAATAAAAAACTACAATAATAGATTGACAAATATTTAAAATTTTGTTATTGTATAAAAACATTAAGGATACACCTATGTTTGAAAATATTGAAATTCGACGTGCAAAAAATGGTTTTATCATTACTATTAGCACAGAAGATGATACCCATGAATATGTCTATGATACCAGTCGTAAACTGATGCGGGTATTAAAGCAATATCTAGAGGGACCCAACACCAGCTCCAAAGAAAATGATTAGGATCTATTGACAAATATTCACTTTTCTTTTATAGTTTGAAACATTAACACTCAACGGAGTTTAAAGTGGTAACTGTACAAGATATCAATAGCACAATTATGTTCGGTGATCTTACCAATGATCAACTTAATAGTATTGTAATGGCTATAAAGTATCGTCGAGGACAAATGACTCGTGAGGTAAAGCGAGCTATTACATTGGGTGATCGTGTTAAGTTTTATTCTAGTAAACGTAATCAAACGGTGATTGGCACTGTGGAAAAAGTCGCAGTAAAATATATCACTGTAAATGCAGGTGTCAGTCGTTGGCGTGTACCTGCCAATATGATCGAGGTAGTATAATGGGCTTAGATATGTATCTGCGGGGAAAACGATTCCTCAGTAAATATATGAATCCGGGCGACGAAAATATTCAAGTTGAAGTTGGTAAAATGTTTCCCGAATTAGAAAATCGAACCGGAGCATTTTCCGACGAACCCGCCGTAACTGAAATTGTAATCAATGCAGGTTATTGGCGTAAAGCAAATTCGATTCATTTTTGGTTCGTGCGAAATTGCCAAAGAAATATTGATAATTGCCTTAAATATCACGTTTGCCGATCCCAATTAAGTGCTCTTAAACAGGTTTGTATGGATGTTCTAGCAGACAAGGATCGAGCAGCTGAATTGCTACCTAGCATGTCGGGTTTCTTTTTTGGGTCAACAGAATATAATGAAGATTATTTTCATGATCTAGAATATACAATTAAAATTGTGGATTCTTGCTTGTCCCTGCCCTTGAATTGGGAATTCGAATATCAATCAAGTTGGTAAAATTTGGTTGACAAATATTCCAATATTTTGTATAATATTGATACAGTAAACGATGTGGAGCAGTAAATGGAATATTTGAAACGTGCTGAAGCCTACGCAGAGGCCCGCGGCGACGAAAACTACTTCCGAGAAGCCTACACCCTCCTCAGGGAATCAAATTCCGTAGAAGACAGTGTATGGAAGGCTTTGCAATATCTCTATGATGGCTATGTAGCAGATCTACTGGAGTTCCAATGATGGAACGCAAAGAAGTTTACCAGATTCTTAGGAAAAGTCATCCCGAAGCAACTAACATCGCTCCCAACGAATTTGGGCTATGGGATGTGGACATCGAAGACGAGTTCGAGATAACTACGTTGACCTACAAAGTAGAAGGAACTGGTCTCCGCTTTATTGGTGAGATGACTGTAGAGCAATAATCTTTCGGTTGACAAATATTCCAATATTCGGTATAATATTGGTACAGTAAACAAAACGGAACCAGAAATGAAAGTTGCTGTATATCGGTCTCAGTCTTACTATGTTATTTCCACTGTGGGCGAAATAATTGAATTGGCTCCCACTCCTCATGGTGCGGGATCGTTTATTGTTCATCAAGATTTTGTCAAGATCATCGGCGAATGGGTAGCACCCAGTACAAAATAAACGGTTGACAAATAATCCGATATTTCGTATAATATTGGTACAGTAAACAAACGGAGCATCAAATGCTTGCCAATACAAAACAAGTTCGCAGTGTTTTTCATTCTTGCGGCATCGTTCCTGTTGCAACAGATAAAAGTCGCGGAAATAAAGATAAAGCTGTTCGTATTGTAGTTGGGTATGCAACTAGCGACCAATACTGTAAAGCTCTGAGCACTTTTGTCCTCAACGGGTATACTAATAAAGTTTATCGTACCAGTTTTTATATCCGTGTTAAAACCCATCTGGCCTAAGATTCTTGCCCACTAATTTAGTTGACAAATATTCCAATATGTCTTATAATATTGGTACAGTAAACAAAACGGAGTAACAAATGGCTTATATTTCCCAAGAACGCAAGTCCCAAATCGCTCCTGCGGTTCGTGCAATCTGCAAAAAATACGGTATCAAAGCCAGTTTGGCGATACAAAATCACCGCACCTTAGTGCTTAATGTAAGCCAGGGCGATATTGACTTTGTTTATAATTATAATAAGACCCTAATCGAGCGGAATCGCCATATTGCTAAAGTTATGGAGCCTCATACATCGGGTTCCCTCAGTGTTAATCCCTATCACTTTCAAAACCACTTCAGTGGTCGGGCTTTGGACTTTCTCAAAGAAGTTTATGATGCTATGATGACTGGCAACCATGATCGCAGCGATATTCAATCCGACTACTTTGATGTGGGCTGGTACGTGGATATCAATATTGGTAAGTGGAACAAACCTTACGCTTTGGTAAAATAAAGAAAATAAAATGAGTTCACTTGTTTTTAGTCCCGAACAAGATCAATATCTTCAACTGGCTCAGACCCGTGCCTACTATCAGGGCATTCGTGAAGGATTGGAACGATATGCCCATTGGAGTAATGGCACTCAATACGTAGGCACAACTGGCTGTACTTTGCGGGAGGCAATTCAGTCAGTTGATCAAGAAGAACACAAAGTCTTAGAACGCTTCAAAATTGCCTAGGTTACTATGAACAGTCAAACTATTCAAGATCAAATCTATCAATGGGTCATTAACAAGGGTGTGTTCGATGCTCCTTATGGTGTATTGACAGGTACCCTTCAAAATAGAAAAGGTCGTAAATATTTGTCTGTGACTTTTGGTCGAGCCCGTACACTAGATGCAACCGTAGAAATTTATAATCGAAATTTCATTTTGTTGAAAACTAGTAGGGGGCACAACGAAGTTTTCAAAAATGTTGCAGATTTACAACAAATTTTAGATACCCTTTAGCGGTTGACAAATATTCCAATTTCTAATATAATATTGGTATAGTAAGTAATCCAACAGGAGCTAGCAATGACCCAAGCAACGATTCGGATCCGGCAAGGTAGCTACCGTAACAAGAGCGTAGCAGGTATGACGTTTGAACTAGTCGAACAATTTAAAACCACTAATAAAAATCGTTTTGTCACTGTTCGCAATAACGATTCTTTCCCCAATATGCCCGATACCATTCGCATTAACGTGGACAGCCCCGCAGACTACGAATTTGTTACTGGTTCGGTTGTTCAGACTGCAGCTGAACCCATTGAAGATATTTCCGAAACTGATGAACAGGTAATGGAACGTATTCGGGAACGTTTCGATATTCTTATCGAGATGACCAAAGCCAGTATCTCAGGCGACATCCGTGCAATGATTGTGTCAGGTCCTCCAGGAGTTGGCAAAAGCTTTGGTATCGAACGTGAAATTGAAAAGGCTACTCTGTTGGATCAACTTGCTGGACGTCGTCTTCGTGCAGAAGTTGTTAAAGGTAGTGCAACGGCCCTGGGACTGTATTGCACTCTATACAAATACAGTGATCCAAATTGCGTTCTTGTGTTCGATGACTGCGATAGTATTCTGCTTGACGATGTTGCTCTTAACCTACTCAAGGGTGCACTGGACAGTGGCAAGAAGCGTAAAATTTCCTGGCTCAGTGACAGCAATATGCTACGTCGTGAAGGTGTGCCCGATACGTTCAACTTTAACGGAAGTGTGATTTTTATCACCAATCTTAAATTTGATCAAATGAAATCGCAAAAACTTCGGGATCACTTGGATGCACTGCAGAGCCGTTGCCATTATCTGGATCTGACTCTTGATACTATGCGTGACAAGATTCTGCGTATCAAACAGATTGCAGCCGATGGCGAGTTGTTCAGTAACTATGATTTCGAACAGTCTGCACAAGATGAGATCATTGCGTTTATGGATGTAAACAAGAATAAATTGCGCGAAATGTCTCTCCGTATGGCACTTAAGATTGCGGATCTGCGTAAAAGTTTTCCTACCCGGTGGCAGGCTATGGCCAAAACTACTTGTATGAAAGCGGCAGTTTAATTTAGGCATAAGTATAAATTTAGCACAGGAAATTTTATGACAATCGGTTGGCGCACTGCTGATAGGTTCATGAGGTTTAGAGATCGTGCACGTGATTTTGGACTTGAAGTTGCAAAACCCAAACATCATCACACAAATCATGATGTCTTTGCATTAGTGCCCTATCAAGATAGGTTACCAATTTATTGCCGTGATGCAGAAATTTTTATTGGTAACTTGACTGAAGCAGAAAATTGGCTAGCTGGTATGGAATGGGCTCGTAATTATCATTTAATGATAAGGGCTACTAACAAGAATAAAATCGATCGTTGTGAACAAAATATACGCAATGAGTTTTTACTCAAAGAACTAGGAAAGATAGAAAAAGACAACGACTGTCTATAACCGACAAGTGTGCAAATGACTCTGTCAATATTGACAGAGTTTTTTTTTGACTTTAGCATGGCTTATGCTATAATGCCCTTATGATTAAATTTAATTTTGTTGAAGACTATATTGAATATATTGCAGGTCTTAGAGATGATCTTGGGCAACCTTTATTGTTTTTTGCAAGACAGTCTGTCAGGATTAATCTAGCTAGATATGATACACAAATAGTAGATAGTCTAGCGTTTCAAACGTCTGACACCCAAGTAGCCTATACAGACAAGCAAGCTGAGTTGGCTGTGAAAATTGTTATGAAATACAAAAAGCAGTTGGCTAATCTCGCCAAACCTGTAATTGTGCCTGATGAAGATCTAAAATTTAGACTTGGTATACGGCAAGTTGATAGATCCAAAAAAATATTTCTTGAGGATAACAATTTAATTGTAAAATTTCCCTTTGATAATAAGATTATTTCGGCTATAAAGTCTTGCATCGGCAACTTGCCAGGTCATAGTAAATTCGTTCATGACCGTCGAGTGTGGGAGTTTGGATTAACTGAAAATACTGTAAATTTTGCAGTCAACCTGGGAAAAAACTTTGATTTTGAAATAGGATCTGAAGTTTTAGAACTTAATAACAAGATAGAAGCAGTGGAAAGTGGGGACAAATATAAAATAGAACTTCAACTTCGTGATAATGAAGTTAGCATATCTAATGCTGCACAGGATCTGTTGGACTACATCGAAGAACATTGCGGCGGGTTATCCAAGGATAATTTGATCAAATTAATAGATATGAGTTCAGTCTTAGGCTATACCTTAGACTCTACTACAAAAAATTGGATTGAACAAAATATTGATCAGTCGTTAGTAAAGTATTTGCAAGATAGAAGAATTAATATTGAAAAGTCCGATGATTTTATTGACGAGATACTGACCTATGCTCGTTTAACTGATAGACTACCAATTCATATTTACGATATCGGAATTCCAAAGTCGGATAGTAAAGACATAATTTATTTAAATAGTAAACGTACTAACACAAATTTAGGTGCAATGAAATTACTAGTAAGTTTTAGTCCTATCCTCGTGGGAGGTAAAAAATCCACTTGGCTTACAAAGGCAGAAAAAGTTATAATAATTAAATGAACTGTATACTAACTATTAAAGATGAAGTAAATGTTAAGTTGGAGGGACTAGATCTATCTCTACGTCGACATCTTAGCAACAAATTCAAATACGAAATTCCGGGCGCAAGATATCAACCCAGTGTGAGATTAGGAAGGTGGGATGGCAAAGTTGGCTTTTTTAATCTAGGCGGTACTACCTACATTAATCTACTTCCAGAAATACTGCCTATTCTGGAGCAGCATGGTTATGATGTGGAAATTAATGATCAAAGAAGTTATTCTACAACCTTTGATTTCAAAGAGATTGGGGAAAATTTTTTTGCAGATAGGACTTGGCCAGCGGGTCATCCTAAAGCCAACGAACCCATTTTGTTAAGGGACTATCAAGTACCTATTCTAAATAACTTTTTTAAAAATCCTCAAAGTATCCAGGAAGTTGCTACTGGTGCCGGTAAAACTATTATGACAGCGGCATTGAGTGCAAGTGTGCAACGTTATGGTAGAAGCATAATTATTGTTCCAAACAAGAGTTTGGTCACTCAAACAGAAGCAGACTATGTCAATGTTGGATTAGATGTTGGTGTATACTTCGGTGACAGAAAAGACTATAATCGACAACATACAATTTGTACTTGGCAAAGTTTAAATAACCTACTTAAAGATACTAAGAATGGTCAAGCAGTTTGCACCATTGGTGAATTTATCGACAATGTTGTGTGTGTAATAGTTGATGAAGCACATATGGCCAAGGCCGATGCTTTAAAAACTCTATTAAGCAGTGTATTTGGACACGTACCTATTCGATGGGGATTAACTGGCACTATTCCCAAAGAAGAATATGCCTTTATGGCATTACGATGCTGTATTGGGGATATAGTTGGTAAACTTAGTGCCAACGAATTACAAGAGGCAGGACATCTGGCAGAGTGTCACGTTAATATACTGCAACTAGAAGACTATGTAGAGTATAAAACCTATCAACAGGAATTAAAATATCTATTAGAGAACCAGGAAAGATTACTTCACATAAGTAAGTTAGTCGACAATATACGACAGAATGGTAATACTCTAGTTCTAGTAGACAGGGTAGCACCAGGTAAAGAGTTAACAAAATTAATCAATGATGCAGTATTTGTAAGTGGATCAACCAAAGCGGCCAGTAGAAAAGAAGAATATGATCAAGTTGCAACTAGTGATAAAAAGGTTATTGTGGCGACTTATGGTGTGGCCGCTGTGGGTATTAATATTCCTAGGATTTTTAATTTGGTTCTTGTGGAGCCCGGAAAAAGCTTTGTTAGAGTTATCCAAAGTATTGGCCGAGGTATCCGCAAAGCTGAAGACAAGGATCACGTAGAAATTTGGGATATTACTAGTACCTGCAAATTTGCCAAACGACATCTTACTGCAAGAAAAAAGTTTTATACAGAAGCAAAATATCCTTTTTCTATACAAAAGGATAGATGGCAATTAAAATGAGAACTAACAATGCGATTATTGACCTTAGAAAACACAAGCTATGATTTATCCAGTATACCTGAAGAAGTTGATGATGTGAGATTTTGTGTCCTGGACAATTCGGACAGTAAAGATCCAGACTATTTTTTTATCCCATTGATTTTTTTAGAGAGCTTTAACAGCCCTGCTTTAGTATTACGTATTGGCAATTATGAATTGCAAATGCCTATAGATTGGCAAATGCTTATAGGTGAACATGATCTAGGTGATTTAGAAGTTGTTCCTCTTACCAGTCTTAATGATAGGGGTTTCAGTGCATTTGCCTTTAATCCTCTCAGCAGTTTTAAACCTCAATTCTATCCCATAGAAGTGGTTGATATCTATCAAGATGTTAAGTGGTACTTTCCTAAACTTAAACCTGGACAACTACTGGCTATACCCTTAGAATCGGACAAAGAAAAACCCTTGTGTGTCTATTTTGTTAAAGAGATTAGCAGACAAAGTGAAGTTGTAAATTATACAAAGGCTTGGTAGTGTGAATAATACCATATATGAAAGTCCAGATGGCGGTAATACCATCTACGAACGTGAATACGGATCTAGGGATAGAAAGTTAATAGCAAACAATATAGACCCATATCAGTCTGCAAAATCTAGATTAAGCTATGCAGATTGGGTCTATGCCAATGTGTTAGCCGAACATCATTCCGCTTTACAAGAAGCACGAGATAAGTTTATACTACTATATAACCTTGTAAGAGAACATGGACAAACTAAGTATTCAAAATGAAATGCGTCAATTTGATACGAAAAATAGAGAATTCTATGACGAGTTGACTGATCAAGAACGTAAAAAGTTTAGCAGCTACTTAATTATGAAATATGGTGCTAGCGTAGATAGTGAACCCGATTTTCAAGAATGGTATTTACGAGCCACTAATGATCGTGTTAATCTGCACTTTTTTGATATTAATCGACACGAAAAACTACAATGGTTATTGTGTACCACAGTAAGTCCAAATTTAGGGTTGCAAAGACATTACTGGCAACCTAGCAAGAAAAAGGAAGGCGACAATAAGGTCTACAAGTTCCTGGCCGAACTGTATCCAGACATGAAAAACAAAGATTTGGAATTGTTAGCATCTGTGACAACCAAGGATGAACTCAAACAGACTGCATTGAGTATGGGCTATACCGACAGCGATATTAAAAAGGTGTTAGGGTGACTTTTGAATGCAAATTTTGTAAGAAATCATATGTTAAACAAAGCACACTAGTTGCCCATCTATGTGAACCTAAACGTAGACATAATCAACAACAAGAACAAGGTGTGCAGATTGGTTTTAAAGCCTACTTAAAGTTTTTTGAAACTACGCAAGGTAGTGCTAAATTAAAAACATATGATGATTTTGCTGCCAGCAATTTTTATATTGCATTTGTAAAATTTGGTCGTTGGGCAGTTGATATTAGAGCTATCAACGTACCTAATCTAGTGGAGTGGTTGTTAAAGAATAATCATAAACTTGATCACTGGACTAAAGATCATCTCTACATTACTTGGATGCATACATATATTAAAAGAGAACCAGTACAAGATGCTATAGAAAGATCATTAAAAGAAATGCAGGAATATGCCGATACTGATTCAATTTTAGATAATAATTTTGCTAATTATTTTCGTTCGGGCTCATCTAACCGTATAGTACATCATATACAAAATGGTAGAATTAGTCCGTGGGTTATATTTAATTGTGATAGCGGTGTATCTTGGTTAAGTTCAATTAATGCCGAACATCTACAAATGATTATGGCTATTATCGATCCAGATTTTTGGCAAAAGAAATTTCGAGATTATCTTTCTGATGCCGAATGGGCAAAAATGATTTTAGGTGAGGCAGGGTTGTGACTAATATAGTAGATAAAGGGTGGGGGCACGAACTTATTTGGGCATCTACTAATCAATATTGTGGCAAATTATTGAATTTCAAAAAAAACTCACGATTCAGTATGCACTTTCATGCCGTCAAAGATGAAACGTGGTACGTATTAACAGGTTCATTTCTAGTGCGAACTATTAATACTAATAATGCCGAGCAAACAGAACAAAAACTTTGTATAGGGGATGTTTGGCATAATCCTCCTCTACAGCCTCATCAGTTAATTTGCCTAGAGGAAGGCACTATACTAGAAGTAAGTACAGCAGATAATGTGGATGATAACTATCGTTTGATCAAAGGTGATAGTCAAAAATGAGAATTCTAATAACTGGATATAGAGGGTTTATAGGGCAAAATATGGTAAGAGCCTTGGCTAATGAACATGACTTACAGTTATACGAATGGGGAGAATCAGTTCCCACTGTTAAAAATTTAGATTGGGTGATACATCTTGGAGCTATAAGTAGTACTACAGAGCGTGATGTAGAACGCATAATGGTACAAAATTATGACTTTAGTTGTTGGCTTCTTGATCAGTGTAGTCTTAATGGT
>Ga0129333_10000776_pt1 | contig 27823 bp, 23 predicted proteins | sample CPB6_08_DNA_FD_94474 | JGI IMG/M metagenome (GOLD analysis project Ga0129333, IMG submission 94474) | Freshwater to marine salinity gradient microbial communities from Chesapeake Bay, USA - CPBay_Sum_0.6_0.8_DNA | ecosystem: Environmental > Aquatic > Marine > Coastal | place: USA: Chesapeake... | reverse complement strand
GTTACAAATAATGAATATATTTACTGCTAAAATGAATGGAATAAGGAAATACAAAGAAAAAGACTAATATTTCTATATAAATTTATAAAGAAATATCAAGTTTTATGTTACTAGTTGCAACCCTGCTGGTATAATAGTTGTAGCTGTGATTTTACCAAATTGTTCAATTATTGGTTTTGTACAATCTAATTCACCTTGTGTTGTATATAATCATGGTATATAAAATATTATATTAAGTAATTTCATTTTAATATAAATAAAATTATAACTAATAAAGATAAATATATAAGAATTATAAAATTATATAACAACAATATATAATTTAATTTAATCTTTTCTTTTTTGCTACTCGAAACATTTCTTCAATTACATTATTGTTAAGATTAGCAAAACCTAAATCTTTTATATTTTGCTTCACAGCTATTCTTATAATATCATCTGTCACCTTTTTATTTGGTACTAGTGATAATATATCTTTATGTTCTAATGCTATTTTTATTATTTCTTCAGTCATTTTATCTTCAGGTATGTATTTTAACGCATATACATCTTGTTTTATTGCAAATTTTATTATTTCTACAGTCAATTTATCTTCAGGTATGAGTTTTAACGCAAATCCACCTTGTTTTATTTGTTTTATTGCAAATTTTATTATTTCTACAGTCAATTTATCTTCAGGTATGAGTTTTAACGCAAATCCACATTGTTTTATTGCAAATTTTATTATTTCTTCTGTCATCTTATCTTTTGGTACAAATATAAATGTATTTATATTTTTTTCTACTGCCATTTTTATTATTTCTTCTGTCATTTTATCTTTTGGTACATGTAGGAATGTATATGGATTTTTTTCTAATGCCATTTTTATTATTTCATTTGTCATCTTATCTTTTGGTACATATTTCAATGTATGTGCTTCTTTTTCTAATGCCATTTTTATTATTTCATTTGTTATCTTATCTTTTGGTACATGTTGCAATGTATATGCATATATATTTATAGCTATTTTTATTATTTCTTCAGTTATAAGATCGTCAGGTACATTCTTTAATAAAAATACATTTTTATTTATAGCCATTTTTATTATTTCTTTTGTCATCTTATCTTTTGGTACTAATATAAATGTTTCTTCATTTTTATTTACAGCTATTTTTATTATTTCATCTGTCATCTTATCTAATGGTACAAATTGTAATGCGCGTGCATTTTGATTTACAGCTATTTTTATTATTTCTTCTGTCATTTCAGTTATTGGTATATTTTCTAGTTGAATACCATCTTTATTTAGAACCATTTTTATCATTTGAGCCTTCATATCAGATTCACATTTTAATGCTAATGTTATTATTTCATTGTTCATTTGTTTTGAACAAGTTTTATTTATTGTGAAATAAAATATTATTATTTATAAATTTTTCAATTAAAAAATTATTCAATTTTTTATAATTAGTCATTTTTAACAAGCTTTAATATATGTGTATCAACAGAAACAGACATCTTACTATTATTTATCAATATATTATTAAATTCACTTAACTAATTTTAACACTATTGGCAATATAATATAAATAAAGACCAAAAAAATTTTTTGAAAATATATCTAATATATTATAACATATGTTTTTTTCATTTGAATTTAATAGAAAAGCAAAACCATATAAACTCCAAACTACTAAAAGAATATAAAAAATATTTTTACCTTTATTTGATTTATTTGCATAACATTTATAAATTTTATTAAAAGATAAATAAAAAAATAAAAACCCTAATATAAAACCAGTTGTTTTATCAATATAATTTATTTCATGTAAATAACCAAATAATAACATTAAAAAATTACAGATCATTATAAATATTATATTTTTTTGTGCTTCATAATCTTTTATAAAATTTTTTAATGTTAATTGTTTTTTAATTTTCTTCTCTTTATATTCTTCATATTTAAAATATATTATTGATGTTAATAACATTGTTGGAGTTGTAAAAAACCAATCGAAATAACGTATTGAAGCCATTTTATTTATTTTTTCTTCTGGTATATTTTTTAATATTACAACATAAAAAAACAATTCTATTAATTGTACTATAGTTTCTAATTTTAAAATTTCTATTAAAATTATATTTTCATCTTTTACCTTTAAAAAAATAGAATTAAATGTAATTAAACCAATTATTATTTGTACTAAAATACTAAAATTAGTTGTTAAATTTACTTTTGACATTATATTATATTTTATATATATATTTATATATAAAAAAATTCTACTATAGTTCATTCAATATGTTTTTTACAAAGACTACAAATTTTTCTTTACACAAGGTAAAATCAATTTTTACTCTATACGGACAAACTAGTTCTTTACCTGTATGATAATTTATTTCTTGAAATATTTCATGTTGTTTAGTTAAATATGTTATCATACACTTTTCGCAATAAATATTTTTTATTTTACATTCAGTATATAGAACATTTGTAGATGGTGTATATTCTGTACTACAATGAGGTATTTTACATTCTCCATCGTCTTTATTATATAATTGTTCTCCAAATGGTAAATTCAAAAACTTTATTTTAGATCTAATTTTTAAATATCGTCTTAGTGCGACTTCTTGTACATTTACACTTGATGGATCGTAATTAAAAATTAAATAACCTTTAGATTTCTTAATTAATTTTATAATTTCTGCTGTTATTATTATCCGATTTTCATCAGATAATTCATCTAATATTTGTACTCCTGTATGTCGTGATAATCTTAGACCTTCTTGTGTTTTTATTAATGCATTACATGACATATCTAAATGTCTAAATGGTGGTTCTATATCTACATCATGTCTAATTACAACTATATCTATATTTATATTTAATTTTATTCCTTCATATATAAAAGGAATATGTCCTAATACTATTGTAATTGATAATGTTATTAATTTATGAATATTACGATTAAAATGATATTTTCCATTTCTATATTCTTCTTTTATAATTTCATTAAATTCTTTTATATCTTTTATTACATTTATTAATTTATCTATATCTTGATATCTTATATCTCTGTCTGGTGAATTTTTTAGTGTAAAACATACATCTATGTCACTTGGAGTAGTTTTATTTATCATATCTCTAATATAACCACCATGAATAATACCATTGTGAGAAAGTACTTCTTTTTCTATTCTTTGAAATGCTTTTAATTTAACATCTCTAATAATTTTTTCTGTTATTTTTGGAAAATCTGAAATTTTTAAAATTTCTTCACTTTTTGGTATATTAGTTATATTTCTAATATTAGTATCAGAATCATTAATAACATGTGAATTATCCATGTTATGACTCTTTATAAAAGAAAATATTCATAAATATATTAATAAATAAAAAATTCAATTTTTTTAATCATATGGAGATAATCCTTTACGACCTTTACTCCACCAAGAATTAATATATGGATCATTAAAATTTGGATGTACAGATGATATATGATAATCTATATCTATATGTTCTCCAAACCAACAATTACATTTTTTACACTGCCATTTTTTATTTTCCATTTTATATATTATTAATAAATATATTAATAAATAAAAAATTCAATTTTTTTAATCATATGGAGATAATCCTTGACTTCACCAATAATTAATAAATGGATTGTTAAAATTTGAATGTACATATGATATATGATAATCAATATCTATATGTTCTCCAAACCAACAATTACATTTTTTACACTGTCATTTTTTTATTTTCCATATTATTAATAAATATACTTTAAAATAATAATATTTTATTTTCTATTAATTATATTATAAAATAAAATATTTTATAATATATATATATTATAAAATGGCTGCAAGCAACATAGCTATAACTGTATTATGTACAGTTATATTAATTTTATTAGGAATAAATTTATATTTTAATTGGAAATGTAATAAAGATACAAGTAATAATGATAAAATATTTAATATAATGCCTTATAATACTTTTAGAAATAATCTAAATATATTTTCAGCTTTCATAATTTTAATGATGTGGCTTTATTGTATATTTTCGTTTAATTCTGCGAAATCAAATGGAACAAATGAAGCAAATTTATCACCTACATCAGAAATATAATAATAAAATTTAATTTAATAATTTATCAATATACTTTAAAATATTTTTTTCACTTTCATTATTAATTAAATAATAATAATCATAATTAATTTGATTTGTTTGTTTTTCTGATTCATGATTTTTACATTCTAAATGTATATTAAAATCATTATTATATGTTTTTTTTAATCTATTATTTTGTAAATCGTTATCAATATCCAATTTAAGTATTTTAAATCCAATAGATCTTAAATAGTTTTCTTCATCTTTAAATCTTAAATCATCAATAACAATATTATCTGATATATCTTTTATTTTTTTATCTAAACTTTTAATCCAAATATATTTATCAATTTCTTTCATTTTTGTTCCAAAATCCTGTAATAATTTACGATCTTTTCCTTTCATATCAAAAATATCAACTGCAAATTTTTTTAAAACATCCGCAAAACTAAATTTTTTATAATTATACTTTTCAACTAAATAATTAGCAATTGTTGATTTTCCACAACACATAATACCAGTTATAGCTAATTTCATTATTAATAATATAAAATATTATATTCTTTTAAATCATTAAATTTGTAAAATATATCTTAAAAAATTAATATAATCTTTATCATAATATTTACTAATAAAAGGATTATTATTACCTTGAAGTTTATAACCATTTAAATTATGAAATTCTTCTTTAATTGATGGTTCATTATTTAAACACCAATTATATAATATAACTTTATCCATTAATATTTTATAATTATATTTATAAATCATATATAATATTGCACGAGCTATTATACCTTTATCGTCATCTCTAGGTTTGAATAATTTATATTCATGAGAAATATAATTATTATAACCTATATGTTCCCATGTAATATTTTTAATATCAGAATACATATAATTAGATCTAATATTATTAATACTTTTACAAGCTATAAAAGTATTATGAAAATCATTATGATGAACTTTTTTTAAATAACATCTTGGATAAATATGCTCTATGGATATTTGTTTATATTTATTATTATATAAAGTTGGTAATAATATATTGTTTTTTAATATATATTTAGCACTTGGAAAATGCTTCATATAATATAACCAATTAATATATATTACAAATACTTTAAATATCATTTAATTAGATTAAAAATATATTATAATGATTTATTATCTAATTATATAATATATCTTTTAATTAATTTATAATTAAATGGTTTAAAGATATATATATAATATATATTATGAATTTATGTTTTGAAAAATAAAAAAAATAAAAAAAATAAAAAATTTAATATATATTTAATATATTAAACAAAAAAAGATATAGTTTTATATATCAATGTTCCTGTAGTGTAACGGTCAGCACCGAGGTCTTATGAGCCTCTAGATTGGGTTCAACTCCCAACAGGAATACGCTATTTTGTGTATATTACTTGTTCCTGTAGTGTAACGGTCAGCACCGAGGTCTTATGAGCCTCTAGATTGGGTTCAACTCCCAACAGGAATACGCTATTTTTAATAAAAATTAATATTTTTATTAAAAAATTAATTTTTAAAATATAATGAATTTAATTTATTAGCAAATAAAAAAATTATAAAAGATTTGATATCAAAATCAATAATAAAATATAGAAAAATAATAATATTTAAATATTTATAATTAATAATACCAAAAATAAAAAATAAAATATGCCATAATTTAATAGCAACATTAAAAAATTTTATAAGTGATATATTAAATATCCAAGAATACGGAACATTATTACAATCATAAAATTTATTTAATAAAATATTAGGATATTTTGGAAATGATAACATATCTGAATTATTTGAATCTTTCCAATTCTGATGTACTAATTTTTTATTACTAGCATATGTATTTAAGTTTTTATTATAATAATTAATTTGAAAATCAATATGATAATTAACTTTATTAAACATTTTTAATATTTTTTTACATCCTTGATTACTTATAATATAACCATGTAATCCTAGAGGAAAAATAGGACAAAATATATTTTTATAATTAGTATCTTGTTTGTTATTTTTATTACTAATTAATTTAAATATCAAATTAAAATCAAAACTTATTTTTTTATTAGATAAACCTAAAGAACCAATATATAATATATCATAATCTTTTGGTAATTCTTCTAATATTGAATTTAATTTTTTTTGAAAATTTTTAATAAAATAAATATCATCCTCAAGAATTAATACATTATTGTAATTTTTTTTAATTACATCTTCATAAATTTTAATATGACTTAATCCACAGCCAATCATACTATTTGTACAAAAATTTTGGCAAAATTTTGTCACATAATTATTTTTTTCTTGTATTGATAATTTACTGGCATCTACACCAGTAAATCTTTCAAATTTTATATTATTTTTATTACATTCTTTATATATATTATTTAATCTATCTGTATCTTTATCCATATTAATGACATAAATATTATCAATAAAATTATTCATAATATATTAATATATAAATATATTTAAAAAATAGTTTATATATATTTATATAATATCATGGATTTAAAAACTGAAAACGATAATACATATTATATAAAAAGTAATAATTCATCAGATGAATATAATGCAGAAGAATCATCAGATGAAGAATCTTCTGATAATCTAGAAAATAATGAAAATATTAAACATTATATTATTAATCAAATGAAAAATGATAAAAATAAAATAAAAGAATTAGAAATTAAATTACAAATCAAACAAGAAGAAACTAAACAAAAAGAACTTGATTTACAATTACAGATACAAATTAAACAAGAAGAAACTAAACAAAAAGAACTTGATTTACAATTACAGATACAAATTAAACAAGAAGAAACTAAACAAAAAGAACTTGAATATAAAACTAATAAATTAAAATTAGAAGAAAAGAAATAATTTATTAGAAATATTTTATAAAAAAATTATTATTAAGATATATTATCTCTAATATATCTTAATACGCTTCTGGCAGGGCTCGAACCTGCGACACACTGGTTAACAGCCAGTTGCTCTATCCGACTGAGCTACAGAAGCTTAAACTATAAATTAAATTTTTATAATTTTACTGTTTTGAGGTATAACAGTACCTATTATATCTGTTAGTTTTATATTTTTAATATTTGTATATATTACCTCGTATTTTTTAGGTAAATCTTTTTTATAATTCTTAAATTTTTTAGCAATATTTATTAAATATTTTTTAGGAATTTTGTCATCTCCAGATTTTAAAACTATATGACAACTTGAATAATCATTCAAATGAAACCAAATATCATTAAAATAACTATTTTTAATTAGTTCTTGATTTTCAAATTTATTTTTTCCTATTAATATTTCATATTCTTTATGATTTTCATTAATAAATATTGTTTCTTTTATCATTTATTAAATATTATTAATAAATTATCATAATATATTAATTTCAATTTTTTACTATATATTAGAATATATTCTAATATATTCTATTATTATGTCTTTAAGCTGTTTTATATAAAATTTCAATTTTATATTTAAAATTGAAATTATATTATTTAGTAATTTAATATATAAATATAATAATAAATGTCATTCAATAATAGTTCATATGGTATTATAGTTGATGATTCATTAAGTAATATACAAAAACCAAATATAATACATTATGAAACAGAAACAGAAACAGAAAATAAACAAATAAGTAAATTATTTATTAATAAACATGAAGATTTTAAAACAGAATATTATAATTACAAAATTATTAACAATATTGATCCTAAAAATAAATTTACATATAAAATTATTAAAGTATCTGAGTATAAAGTATTATTAGATGAATATTATAAACTAGAACATATTATTAATATTAAACCATATGAAAAATATGATTATTTAAATATATATGAAATTACAATGATAAAATCAGAAACATCATTAAATGAATATTTAATAAATTCAGATAATACAACTATGTTTAAAAATAATTTTAAAAATCAATTTATACAATTACTAGAAGGAATTAAAAAACTTCATCAACATAAATTTGTACATTTAGATTTAAAAGAATATAATATTTTAGTTACTAATGATGTATTATATTTAATAGATTTTGGTTTTAGTAATTATACAAAAAAAGTATTCTATTCTAAATATATTAATGTATTTGGTTCTAAATATATATATTTTCCTTTTGAAACAAAAATAATTTATGATATATACAATAAAATTAATAAATGTAATGACAATACAAATATAATTGAGATTACAACTAAAGAAATCATAGAATATATAAATAACACTGATTTTATAAAATTATATTTTAATAATTATTATAGTGATCTTAAAAAATATAGAATAGATCTAGAAGAAATATTTAATCTTAAATTAGATGAAATAAAAAATCAAATTATAGATTTTATTAATGATATTATTTATAAAAATTCTATATTAAATAATAAAAAAATAGAATTTCAAAAATGTATGAAAAAAATATTTGAAGAAATAATATTTAAAATTGATATTTATAGTATTGGAATTGTATTAAATAATTTAAAAAAATATTTACCTAATAATACTATTGAAATAATACAAAAATTATTAAATATGTCGCCATATAATAGACCTGATATTGATAACCTAATATTAATGATGAAAAAATAATTATTTTTTATTAATTGGTTTATTTAATAACATATATTTATATTTATTATCTAATTCTTTTATAGCTTGAATTAACAATCCTACTAAATTACCATATGCTACAGTTTTTATATCCCCATCTGTTTCTATTGCTTCAGGTACAACTTTTTCAACATCTTGAGCTAATAATCCTATATGTTTTTTATTTTTTGTTTCATCTTCATTTATTAAATTATATTTAATACCTTGTAATCCTTTTACTTTTTCTAAAGCATCTTCTATAACTTTAATATTTTCTTTTATACGTATATCAGAATATGTATAAATGGTACCGTTTATTGTCATATCTCCATCGTTATTAAATTTACATTGGGGTACATTATCAAAACATATATCAATCGTTTCTGTTAAGGATTTACTATTTATAGATATTTCACCTGATGAACTTTGTTTTATTAAATATTGTGTATCATTCGCATAATCTCGATGAGACATTATAATTGAATTACTAATATCACCAAAGAAACCGGTTGAAGTTCCTATATTTCCACTAATATCAATTATATTTTTATGAATATTATTTGATAAATCAATATATGTATTTAATCCAATATAATTATTATTAATATTTGTTTTGAAAATATTTGTACCAACTGACATATTTTGAGATAAATCAAAATTACCTTTAGCTATAGCATTACCTGAAGAATCAATATAAAAATTATTATTATTTATAGATAAATTTTGTATTCCTGATAATTTACCATTAGCCATTATATTTCCTGAATTATCTATTAATATTGAATTTGTATTTAATGAAAAATTACCAGAAATATCAAAATTACCAGCACTTTTAATGTTACCGCTTGTATCTATAATAAATTTATTATTATTAATAGTTAAATTATTTGATATATCTAATGTACCAGCAGATTGAACGTTACCACTTAAATCAACAATAAATTTATTTGTATTAATAGAAAAGTTTTTAGATATATCAACATTTCCTGCAGATTGTATGTTACCAGATGTACTTATAACTACAAATTTATTATTATTTACGGTTAGATTATTTGAAATATCTAATGTTCCTGGTATTTTTACATTACCACTACTATCAACTATAAATTTATTTGTATTTACTATAAAATTATTCGAAACATCTATTTGACCTTTAGATTTTACATTACCAGAAGAATCAATAATTAAATTACTTTGATTTATTGTAAAGTTTTTTGATATGTCTAAAGTACCAATAGAACTTATATTACCACTAGAATCAATCTTAAAAGTATTATTAACATTAAAATAACCAGATATATCCATAGTGCCTTTTGAAATAATATTACCAGATGAAGGATCTACCGTAAATTTGTCTGCATTAACTCTTAAATTTTTACTTATATCTAGATTACCTTTTAGAATAGCATTACCACTTACATCTATATCGCCTTCTTGATTAAATGTTCCAGATTGTGAAATATTTCCATAAACAGTTACAGTACCCGCAACATTAACATTCCCTGATGTATCTAAATTTCCACTTGCATCAACTTTAAGTTTATCATTAATAATAATACCTTCTGATATATCTAAATTATTATTAACTGTTGAATGATTATTTAAAATAACCGAATACTCACTTGTATTCGCTGATACAAGTTGAGGTATATTACCAGTATCGTCTACTGTTTGTTGTAATGTTGATATATAATTTGTATAATTACCAATACCTAAATTACCATATAGATTTCCACCATAACCATATACTGAACCATCATTTTTTAAAAATATACCAGCATCTATTTTTACAATATTAGTTATAAATCCAACACCATTAACACCATTTATTTGTCGTAATGATTTTCCATGTATAGAACCAGAAGCATAAGCTGTTCCGTCACTACCTCTTACACAATATATAGTATATGTATTAGTAGCTATGAATGTAATTCCTTCAATAAATCCAACACCATTAACACCTTTTACTTGTTGTAATGTTGTATAATAAAATTCATAATTATTAAGTCCTAAAATAGCTGTTTGTGTGAAAGCACCTTGTGAATTATATCCACAGCCATATACTGTTCCGTCATTTTTTAAGAATATTGCATGATGCATTCCTGCTGCTACTTGTATAATACCAGTAATAAATCCGACACCATTTACACCTTTAACTTGTACTATTTGTTTTGATTCTGTATTAGTTCCAATACCAAGAGCACCCGATCCATTATGACCACATGCAAAAACTGCACCGTCACTTCCTCTTAAAAAGAAAGTATTAGAACGTCTATCAGGATTCATTTCTCCTACTGCTATTTGTGTAATACCAGTTAATATATTTCCGCTTGCATCTTTTATTGGTTGTAATGTTAGAGTACTATCACTATTAATACCATAAGTTCTCCAAATATAACCACATACAAAAACTACTCCGTCACTCCCTCTTAAAAAAAACGATTGTTGTTGATTAGTTGCTATTTGTGTAATACCAGTTATAAAACCAATACCATTTTCACCTTTTACTTGTTTTATATTTAATGATGCATTATATATATCTGGTCGATTCCAGAACTGCAATTCATGTTCTAATCCGTCGCCATGTGTTCCATAAACATTACTACCTAATACAAATACTGCTCCATCACTTCCTCTTAAAAATAATGTCCGAAATCCTATACATGATACTTGTGTAATACCTGTAAGAAATCCAATATTATTAATACCTAATACTTGTTTAGGTATAGCTGTTTTATAATGAACAGTCCATGGATCATGTTGAACAGGAGGAACTTGAAAACCACGAGGTAAAATTTGATAAACTTCATTATCTCCAACACCAAATACTGCTCCGTCACCTTCTCTAATAAAATATGTAACTCTATCGCCTTTAGCTATTCCAGATATTTTAAATGATAATGTTAATGTTTTTAATAATGTTAAACTATTATTCACATTTAAATTTTGTTTCACCAATGCAGTACCCGAAATATCTAAATTATACGAAGGGTCGGTTTTTCCAACACCTGTTAAACCATTATTTCCAATATATAATACTGTTTTATTATCATCTTTAAATGTTGCAACTGGTTGTGTTCCTAATTGGTTCACAATGATTGCTGGTCCTGTACCATTATTTGTTAAATCAAAACTAGTAACTGTATTATTTGATGTATCTTGTATTAATGTAGTACCATTTATAACTAAATCACCTTTAATTTTTGTATTACCTTTGACATAAAAATTGTATGATGTATCCGGTAATCCGCCTATACCTACTCTATTATTTAAACTATCAATATATAAAGTACGATTAACTCCTATATCTAAAATACCATTATTTAAACTAACATCTTTATTAAATGTTGTTTTATTAGTAACATCTAATAATCCTTTTATTAACACATCACCTGTATTTGATATAGAAAAATTATTATTAATATTTAAACTACCTGAAATATCTAATTTACCAGTAGTAGTAATATTAGCATTTGAATTTATACTAAAAACATTATTAAGATTTAAATTATTGGAAATATCAACATTACCAGATATTTTTGTATTACCTGATGTATCTACAATAAATTTATTATCATTGATAGTTAATCCTTTTGATATATTGATATATCCTGGTGTTTTAATGTTACTACTTATATCAATAATTGGTTGTGTTAGTGATGATAATTTATAAGTATCAGTTATTATACCACCCGATATATCAATTTTTTCTTTAATATCTGTTGTACCAATACCAATATTATTAGTTGATGAAATACATAAACCGGTTTGATTGTTTGTAATCCCAGATTGAAAAAATAATTTGTTATTATTATTATTATTTAAATTTATTAAAATATCTCCAATGCTAGAACTATTTATTTCATTTAAATTACTTTCATTTAAAACATTTGTTACAATAAACGAATTTGTATTTAGACTCATATTATAATATAATATTTAAAAAAAATTATATATTATATATAATTTTTTTCTTATTTTAAACGCATTTTTATATTTGCATTTTAATTTCTATTTTTTTATCTATATCTTTTATTACTTCAATTAAAAATCCTACCATATTAGGATATGCTACTGTTTTATATTCTCCATCATTATGTACTACTTCCGGTAATACTAATTCTATGTCTTGTGCAATTACTCCTGTCTGTCTTGTTTTAGACGGATCTTTAATTAAATTATACATAACACCATTCATATGTTTTAATTTATCTAAACTATTATTTATATATTCTATGTTTTTTTTTATTCTTTGATCTGAATATATAAATAGATTTCCTTGTATTGTCATATTACCTGATGTATCTAATTTATGCATAGGAATATTATTAAAACGGAATTCGATATCACCGCTTGTATTTTTACTATTAATAATAGATTTACCATTTTTTGTTTGTTTTAATGCATAGTTAGTATTATCAGCTTTAGTTTTATGGGAAAAAATCATATCATTTAAATCATTTAATGAACCAAAATAACTATTACTAGTAGCAATTGATTCAGACACATCTAAAGTAAATGTAGGCATACTATTATTAATACCTATTCTTTTATTAGTAGTATCTATATATAATACATTACCTGAACTAAAATTATTAGAAATATCAAAAGTACCTTTAGAAATAATATTACCGCTAGAATCTATTTTAAAATTATTATTAGCATTCAAATAACCAGATATATCTAAATTACCTTTAGAACTAATATTACCAGATGTATCCATAATAAATTTATCATTATTTATTTTGAAATTTTTTGATATATCTAATGTTCCCTGAGCTTTCACATTACCATTACTATCTATCATAAATTTATTTGTATTTAAACTAAAATTATTTGATATGTCTAATTTACCATTAGATTTAATATTACCTAATGAAGAAATATTAGATTTATTTGTATTAATAGATAAATTTCCTGATATATCTAAATTTCCAGATGCTTTTAAATTCCCATTAGAATCAATAATAAACTTATTGGTATTAACTGTTATATTATTACTTACATCTATTTTACCTGCAGAAATAACATTACCATTTTGTGAATTTGCAATAAATTTATCATTATTAACAGTAAAATTATTTAAAACATTAATGTCTTTAGAAGCTTTTATATTTCCACTAGTATCAAAAACAACTTTATTATTTAATATTCTTAAATTTTTAGATATATCTAAACTACCTATACTTTTAATATTACCACTTGAACTATCAATAATAAACGCATCATTATTTAATGTAAAATTATTAGACAGGTCAAAATTACCTTTTGAAGTAATATTACCATTATTATTTACAGTAAATGCATTTGTATTAATACGTAAATTTTGACTGACATCAACATTCTCTTTAACATATGTATTACCACTTATAATTAAATCACCTGGTAAATCAAATAATCCAGTTTGATTTACATCTCCAAATGTTGTTAAAGTACCCCAAATAACAACATCGCCAGATATATCAATATTACCACTTGAATCTATTCTAAATTTATTATCATTTAAATGCATACCATCTGTTAAAAACATTTTTCCTCCGCAATCTAAATTACCATTTATTATTGTTTCACCTGATATATTCACACCTGTTTTTAATATTAAATTTTGTCCAACGTTCATATTACCAGAAACATCCCAATTATAAGTTGGGTTTGTATTATTTTTTCCTATTCCAATATACCCTCCGTTTTTAATAAAAAAAACGGTTTCATTATCGTCTTTAAAATCAACTACTGATTGAGAACCACTTTGATTTACTTGTAATGCAGGACCTGTACCTGAATTAGTAATTAATAATTGATTTGTACTTGTTTGTAAATTATTTTTAACAGTAGTCAAACCATTTATTAATAAAGGTCCTTCTATTCTAGTATTTCCCTGAATGTTTAAAACAGTATTTGGTTCAATTATTGTCGTATTAATACCTACTTTATTACTTGATACATCTATATATAAAATATTATTTACATCTAAATTACCACTTACTGTTGTATTTTTTCTTATAATAACATTATTACATACATCTAAAGTATTTTTAATAGTTGTATTACCTTGGGAAGATACACTAAACTTATTCAATAAATTTAAATTACCAGAAATATCAAAATTACCTTTTGAAGTTATATCACCAGTTGTAGAATCAATAAAAAAATTATTATTATTTACATTTATATTATTAGATATATCTAATTTTCCACTTATACTTGTGTTACCTGTAGAAGAATTAATTGTAAATTTGTTTGTATTAATATTTAAATTTTTTGATATATCTAATCTACCATTTGAATTTATATTACCACTTGTATCAATAACTGTTAATAAATCAGTTTGTAATTTATAACTATTTGCAACAATTGAACCATTAATATCTAATTTATACGACGGTTGTGCTTTACCTATGCCTATATTATTATTAGCATCGATACATAAACCAGGTTTTGTATCATCAGATTGTAAAAATAATTGTTTATTATCATTAACTATAAAAAAACCATCACCTAAAGAACTACCTTTAATTTTATCTATAGATCTTGTATTTACAATACCAAATCCAGTATCAAAGTTAATATACATTATTATTATAATATTTAATTTATAAAAAATTATAATAATTTTTTTTATTATATATATTTTTTTTATATTTTTAACCGCATTATGTAGTTTGATCAACTTTATCATTTAATTCTTTTAATGCTTCTATTAATAAACCAATCATATTTGGATAAGCTACAGTTTTTAATTTTCCATCATTTTTAATTACTTCTGGTAATACTTTTTCTACTTCTTGAGCAATAACACCTATTTGTTTTTTTGGTTTATTAATTATATTATATGTAATGCCAGATAAATCATTTACTTTATCTAAAGCAGAAGTTATAGGTGTTATATTTTCTTTAATTCTACCATCTGAATAAATAAAAATATCACCATTTAAAGTTAAATTACCGGAAGAATCCATTTTACATTTATTTACATTTTCAAAATTAAAATTAATATACTGTGATAATGAATTAATAAAAGTTTGTCCTGAATTTAATTGTACTATAGCAGGATTAAAAGTTGTACTTGTATTTCTATATCCAAATGTTGCATCATTATTATATATTGTACTATATGATTTTATATAAGGATAATTAAATTTAAAAAGTATAAGTCCAGATCCTCCAGCAGCTCCAGGTTGTTGTGGATTATTACTACCACTACCACCACCACCACCAGTATTAGCTAAACCTACAATACCTGTACTACCACCACCGCCTTTACCAGAATTATTTATTGATGATGTTGTTGTAATTGTTTTTGTAAATTTGTACCTAATTATTGCAATACCTGAACCACCATTACCTGCTGAAATTGTTGAAGAATTTCTAATACTACCTCCTCCTCCTCCAGTTCCATTTATACCATTAATACTTGGAGAACTTACTGTATTACTAAATATACCTCTAAACGCAATTTGATCCATATTCATTACAGTTTTAGTATTATGTTCAATATTAGTAGTAACATCATAAGCAGCAATATCTATAACCATAAATAAAAATGTATTAAAAGTTTGTGTTGTATTTGTCCAATTATATATATCAAAATTTGTATTAATACTAGCAGAAGTAAATGTATTACTATCAATATTAACAATGCCACTTTTGTGATAAGATACTATGTAAGGATTTATTTTACATTTTATTTCAGTTAATTCAACCCATTGATTATTTGTAATATCAGTAGTAGTAATATCTGTTTTATTAAAATTTGTACCAAATATTTTAAAGTGTTTTGGTAACCAGCCTCTATCTCTAGTAGAATCAGATCTTCCTTTAAATGCAATAGTAGTTAATTCAATTGCATTAATGTCTTTTATTAATAAGTAATGTTTATTATAAGTAATATTATTTAAACTATAACTTATTTGATTTGTTAAATTTACTCCCCAGCATCCATAATGGTCTGTACCTGTTGTTGAATATGCACTTAAATAATTTGTATTATTATTCCATGAAAAATCATGAGTTGTTGCTGCTGTTCCTGGTTGTTCAACATTCCAATTATCTGTTGATATAACAACATTAGTTAACACATCATTATTATAAGTATGCCATCGTGTTATATTTGGAGTATTTTGAAGTGTTTCTCCAGTACTAGATAAATGATTTTTTGTATTAATTACATAATTTGTATTATTTGAAATAATAATAGTACCATTTCCACCACCTCCAAATAATCCATTACCACCATTTCCATATCCACTACTTGTACCATCACCGCCACTACCACCACCTCCTGCAAACCATCCATTATGACCAATGGATGATGAAATTTTTTCACTAAAAATAAAAGTACCTACTCTATCAATACCAGAACCACCATTCTGTCCTGTAGTATTACTTGTAGAACTAACACCAACACTCCCAGCACCACCACCACCACCACCTGGATAAGAATTACTATCACCTCCACCATGTCCTCCATCTTCACCAAATTGATTTAATATTGCTGGTGATACTATTCCTATTTGTGATTGTGATTTTTGTGTTTGTACTCCATTTACATAAGACCATCCGCCACCTCCACCACTTCCACCATTTGTTGCAGTTATAGACTCTAATGTTGCACCACCACCACCTCCTCCTCCACCATTCGCTGTTATAATTACAGAATTATCAGATTTTACAAATGTTGAATTATTACCAACACCGCCATTACCACCGCCACTAATACCACCATTACCACCTTTCCCTACTTTTATAGTATAATTACCATTTGCTTGAAAATTTTGAATTAAAACTAAACCTCCGGCACCACCACCACCACCATTTAGTTGCCCACCACCACCACCACCACCAACTAGTAATATATCACATTCTGTATTTTCAGGGAAATTAATTGTATATGTTATTTGATTTTCGGATCCATCATTTGTAAAAGTTAAATATTTATAGTTAGTATCAATAGATACTGGAGTTATAGATAAAACTGGTTCAACAATATTAGATTGTGTAATATTATAATAATACCCTCCACCTCCACCTGCAAAATATCTTGTATTATTATTATCATTATTTATACCATATGTATTTGTTCCAAAAACATTTACAAAATCATATGTTATATTGTTAATAATTGCATTAGTACGACCATCGCCACCATATGCCCTATTAGTTAAACTAATATTTCCAGCTATACCTGCGGTACCAGCCCCCCCACCTCCACCTCCTCCACCTTCTCCGTCACCAGCAGAAGCTGTACCGCCATTATTACCATATTTTATTCCAGTTACTCCATAATACACAATTTTACTAGTTCCCGGGTTATTTGCAATTCCTGGATTTGCGACACCACCTCCTCCAGATCCACCATTACCACCACCACCTCCTCCTCCTCCTTCTGCAACTAAAATATCTGTACCATTTAAAGTAATTTTAGTTTCTCCTCCTTTATTACCAGTACCTGATACACCACCAGAACCTCCATTACCAACATATAATGTATATGTACCCGCAGGTAATACTGCCGATTTCATAAATACTAGAGCACCAGCGCCACCACCACCACCATATCCAGCACTACTACCACCACCACCACCTCCTCCAATCATAAGAATATCACATGTTATATCTTCTGTACATGTAAAAGTATAATTTGATGTTATTGAAGTAAAAGCATATAAATATTGATTTAATGTTATATATGTTGGAGTAATTTGTGTATTATTAACTTTTATTATTGCTGCGTTTGTATCAATTGTATTTGTCAAAGGATATCTAAATCTAATAATAATTATTCCAGAACCACCATTACCTGCAATTGCAGCATTATCAGATCCACCACCGCCACCACCACCACCAGAATTTTGGATACCTGATTCACCAGATATTTGAACCCATTGACCACCACGACCTCCTCCATGAGTCGTCACTGAACGCGTAGATAATCCAACAAATACAAAAGTACCACCACCACCACCACCACCATAACCAGTTGGAGTATTTGTTATATTTATATCTACACCATTACCACCATTGCCATTATTATTACCATTTTTACCTGATATATTAGCACCACCTCCACCTCCACCACCTTTACCATTTCCACCTCCTCCACCATTTCCAGATGTCGTTTGACTAACACCTCCAATTTTATAATCATAAAACCCACCTCCACCACCACCTCCACCAATTCCAGATGATCCAACCAAATTACTACCACCACCGCCACCACCTCCACCAGCTGTTAAAAATGTATTTCCATTATATAATATATCACTAGAATTACCATTGTTACCATTATTTGTAGATATCGTACTACCACTACCGCCATTACCAACATTCAATGTATATGTTCCAGATGTAAATGTAATTGCATCTCCAGATTTAAAACTAGTATCATTATTTGTGTAATATTTTACTTGACCACCGCCACCACCACCACCACTATTAAAACCTCCACCTCCACCACCACCAACAATTAATACATCACAAGTCATATCTTTTGTGCATGTAAATGTATAATTTGATGTAGTTGAAGTAAAAGCATAATAATATTCGTCAGTTTCTGTTCCTATTACTGTTGGTGTAACTTCAATATTATTCATTTTTATTATTACACTATTAGGATCTACACTAACAATTTTTGAAATTGCATCTTGTACAATATTATAATTAGATCCTAAAAACATTTTTTTTGTAATTATTTGACCACTTACATCTAAACTATATTCTGGTGTAGTTGTATTTATACCTACTCTTTTATTTAGATAATCAACAGTTAATAACGAATCTCCAATTCTAATATTTTGTGAAATATCTAAAGAACCAGTTGATTTAATATTACCAGTTGTACCAACATTAAAATTATTATTTCCAATAGATAGATCTTTTAAAATATCAAAATTACATTTTGATACTATATTACCACTATTATCAACATTAAAATTATTATTAATATTAAAATTATTTGAAATATCTATTGTACCTTTTGATTTTATATTACCTGTGTTTGATACAGTAAAATTTGTATTATTTATTGTCATATTATCAGAAATATCAAAATTACCTTGAGAACTTATATTTCCACTATTATCTATTTTAAATTTATTAGTATTAATAATGAAATTATTTGAAATATCTAAATTACCAGTAGATTTAATATTACCATCAATATCTACTATAAATTTATTATTGATTGAAAAATTATTAGATATATCAATATTACCTTGAGAACTTATATTTCCGTTTTGATCTATAGAAAATTTATTACCATTTACATATAGATTTTTTGATATATCAATAAAACCATTTACTATAATATTTCCTGATACATCAGCAGAAAATACTCCATTATTAATATTAAAATTTTTAGATATATCTATATTTTCTTTAGAATAAATATTACCTAAATTATTTATGCTAAATTTATTACTATTTGATAAATTATTTGATAAATCAAATTTACCTTTTGATTTTATATTACCACTCGTATCAATTATAAATGTATCTAATACTCTTAAATTTTGTGATATATCAACATTATATAATACTCTTAAATTTCCATTTATAATTGCATCTCCTTCTTGTTGAAAACCTCCACTATTAGCATTATTACCGTTTGATATAAGATAACCGTAAATTAATACATTACCACAAATATCAATATTACCACTTGGATCTATACTAAATTTATTATTTATATTTAAATTCTGCGATATATCTAATATATCATTTAATTGTATACTTTCAGAAAAATATGTATTTCCACCAATAATTAAATCTCCAGATACATCTAATGTTTCTTGTATATAACAACTTCCTGATACATCAACAGTATAATTTGGTGTTGTTGTGCCTAATCCTAAAAGTCCATTATCAGCTAAATAAAATACAGATTGATTGTCATCTCTTAAATCAATAATAGGCTGCGCACCAATCTGATTAACAACTAAAGCTACAGAATTACCATCATTGTTAATAATAAATTGTTCTGATGTTTGTTGTATAGTATCTACTAATATTATATTTCCATCTACATCTAAATTACCTTCTAATCTAGTATTACCTGTTACATGAAAATTATATGATGGATCCACACTTGTATTTCTTATACTTACTTTATTTATTGCTGAATTTGTAGTTAATGCATTACTTTTAATATTACCTTTAATATCTAAATTATTTCTTAAAGTAGCATTATTTGATATATCTAATGTATTATTAATAATCATAGAACCGGATGTATCGATAGTAACATTATTATTTATATTAATGTTATTTGATAAATCAAAATTACCTTGTGATTTAATATTTCCACTAGAATCAATTATAGTTTTGTTATTATTAATATTTATATTTTTTGATACATCTAAAGTTCCACCAATTAATAAATTACCATTTGAAGAATTAACTACAAATTTATCATTATTTAGAGTTAAATTCCCTGAAATATCTACATTTCCAGATACATAAATATTACTACTAATATCTATAATAGGATATGATTGATTTATTATTCTAAATTCACTTGCAATTAGAGATCCACTTATATCTAAAACTTCATTAGCTATATTTTTACCAATAGCTATTTTATTATTAGATCCTATTGTTAAAGCTGCAGTATTTGCATTACCAGATTTAATAAATATATTTGAATTATTAGTTCTAATTAAACCATCGTTTAACGAAGAACCTACTGTTTTAGAAGTATCTCTAACAACACCAAATTCAAAATAACTTTTTCCTTTTAGATCATTAGTACCATATATATTCCATAAACTAAATGATAATTTGTTAGATGACGCATCTAAAGGACCTAATAATTTATTAACTACAATACCATAATAATCATATGCAACTGTAGATTTTGTTTCTTGATCTGTATAATATCCTGTTGAATATGTAGAATTTGGTATTAAAGTATTAACATAAGAAGATGTTGTTAATTGTCTTTCTACTATTTGAGTCCAATTAATACCATCTAATGAACCATAAATGCGGAAATGCTGTGGGGCATTGTTTAATTTATCAATAGTTGAACATAATATATATTTATTTAGGTATATTTTTTGTGGTAATTTAATAGTAATATATTCACCTGTAAAATTATTTAATAAATATGAAGAAACATCCATATAAGAATATGGCGAAGCTGTATCGTAATTACCATTCCAATTTGGTTCTGATGATGATATATCAATTTTTTTATAATATGCTGGATCATTTTTAAATATTATCCAAGGTTTGGGATTAGTTATTGTTGTATTATAACTTGAATATTTAACAATATAATTACCTCCTCCGTATTGTGTTCCACTAATATCTGTACCATTTGTTATAGTACTTGTATATGTTAAATTATTATCAGAATACGTACCATTATCTGATAATGAATTAGCAGGATATAGTCTACTAGTATATGATTTTATTATTTCTGTCATATAAATATATATAATTTACAATATAAAAATAATAATTTAATATATTATTTTTTAATTTTTATACGCAAAAAAATTGAAATATATTTATATTAATTAATTTACATTTATATATAATTAATCAATCATGAATAATTGTTTAAGTAAGATAATTTATATATTTTTATTTTTAATTTTTTATCTTAATATATTTTTATATTTAAATGAAAAAAATAAAAATTTTAAAATAAAAAATGAAGTATTAGTATTCGCATTTGAAAATTTCAAAATGACTCATAACTTAAAAAAAATATGGTTTAAATATGAAAAAAATCATAATAATACGTTATATGATAAAGATATTAAAAATAATATAATTTTATTATTTAATAATGCAAAAAAATATTATTTAATAATAAATAAATAAAATATATATTTTGAAAATAAAAATATTATAATTTTTTTATATTATATATATATATATATATAATGTCAAATTCTAATTATCAAAAGTATTTAAAATACAAATTAAAATATTTAGAACTTAAAAATGAATTAGAAGGTGATAATAATCAATTAGAAGGTGGTAATTATGAATACGAAGAATATAATGAATTAGAAGGTGGCGATACGATAGAAATTAGAGACATTAATGAATTAAAACAAATACAAAAAGAAATAACAGAACAAGTAACGGAAGTCAAAACCTCATTTAATAAATTAGAATTAGAAAATACTGATTTAAAGAAAGAATTAAAGAAAGTACGTGAAGAATATGATAAAATATTCGCAAAAAATATACATCTAAAAGACCAACTACAATACCAACAACAAGCAGCACAAAACCGACCAGCACCAGCACCAGCAGTACAAGTAGCATCACAACAAGCAGCACAAAACCGACCAGCACCAGCACCAGCACCAGCAGTACAAGTAGCATCACAACAAGCAGCACAAAACCGACCAGCACAACAAGACCCTCAAGGACAACGAGGACAAAACCAACCAGCAGCACCAAGAAGATCTGATAACGAAAGATTAAACGAATTATTAAACCTATCAAAATTTGTAGAATTAACTCCTGAGGAACGAGCAGAACTTGAAAGTTATTACTAACACATGACTAACTTTACCTCTTATAATTTTATTTTATATTTTTTCAATAAACAAACAATAATATTAAAAATAATATATTTTTTTTAATATTATAATTATATAATAATGTTTATGTGATTTCAAAAATGAATGGAAATAAAAAAATATTTTTTACTATAAAAACATTTTTTTATTTTTTAACAAATAATCCTAACCTAAATTTAATAAAATTGAAAATAAATAAATAGTATTTAATTATATTACATATTAAAGTATTATCAACTATATAATATTTAGATTTTTTTATTTTTTTACACTTCGAAGAGTTTCTATAAATGTTTTACAAATAATGTCATATTTTATTAATTTAATATAAAATTTATAAATAGTATTGTAGTGAAAGTTGCTTTGTTCCAATTTGGTAAATTATATATTAAATTTTTATTATAAATTTTAATATATTGCATATTATCATTAAATTTACGAAAAGAAGAACCAGATTTAATTAAATAAAATAAACTAGTTAAATTAGATACTAGCATCTAATTTAGATAATTGTTTACAAGTATCTTTTCTATTTTTAGTTTTTAGTAAAATTTTTTACAAGTACAGATAGCCGTTACAAAAAAAATAAAGACATTTAAAGAAAAAATTGAGAAATATAAAAATTAAATAATACAATATATTATATAATATAATAAATATGGAATCATTAATTGCATCTTATATTACAAATATGGAAAATTTTAATAATAAATTATGTAAACAAATATATTGTATTGATAATATCATTAAAAATATATCCTCAACAGATGAAAACATATTTTTAACGAATGAAAATATACTCTTACAATATTTAGATATAGTTAAAAATACTTATAATATATTAGATAATTATGAAGAATTATCATTTGATTGTATAAATAATAATATTAAAAATAATATTATTTATCAAAAAGAAAATTTAAATAATAATATTATTAAATTATATAATATTAATAATAATTTTGAAACAATAATAAATTCATTATTAAATAAACATTGTTATAATAATTGTAATAATAATAAACGATATCTAGAAAAAATAGATAATAATAATAATAAAAAAATCAAAGTAAATTAAATAATTAAAAATAATATGATAATATATGATAAACTAAATTTGATTTTTTTTCAAGAATTATGTAAATATAAATTCAAAAGAAAAGAATATATTTATAATATACCAATTATAAATTCAATAAAAAGATTTTTTTATAAATAATTAAATAAAGAGAATTATTTAATTATATTTAATAGTATTATTAAATAATATGATAACAGACGAAGATTATAAAGATTTCCAGAAATGGTGGGATAATGCAAAAAAGAAACCAAATACTATACCACCAAATGATAAAATAGAATCAGACGATAAAACTAAAATATTTATTAAAATACCAAGTGAATACAAATGTACTTTTCCTGGTGTTCTATATATACAAATAAAACAAGCAGGAGCTCTAAAATTACATGGGAAAAAAACGATGGTTCTTTGAAAGAATTACAAGAACATGAATTGTATGATATGAATAGAAATTCTAAACAAAGAAAAGAATATATTTATAATGAAAATGATTGGTTTATTGATGATAGAAACACAGTAATGCTTAATTATATACCAATTATAAATTCAATAAAAGATTCTTCAATAAAAGATTCTTCTATAATAGATACTAGTCAAATAACAAATTATATTGATAATATTGATGATAATTTTATTAATAAAATTACTAAACACCCTAGATTTGAAAATTATATTGATAGTAAATTTCAACAATTAGAAACTAATATAAGACAACAATTAGAAGCTGTTATTAAAAAACAATTATCATACATACCAAAACAATTATTAGGTATGGATAGAGTCGTTCTACGAGAAAATATGTTTTGTGCTTGGAAAAATAAATTAACAAACAGAGAGCATAATGATGATAAAAAATATATATATTATATTCCTATAGAAGTATTTTCAGATAAGAGTTTTCGATTTCATCCTAATCATTTGAGAGATCCGACGTTATCATTAAAGAATGCTAAAAATTATGCTGTTTGTCAAATATGCCACGATAATGACGGTGATGATAAAAAATTCTTTAATAGCAAAGCTAGAGCTGATGTATGTGGAATATGTAAGAATAGACAGACGAGTAATAAAAGAGTTGGTACTATAATACCAATATGCGTGACTTGTTCAAGTAAAGACGGCAATCTTGATAAAGATTGGGATAAAGTGTTACTCAAAAAAACTTTTGACGTTGTCGTGCAGCAATTTCCAGATCTAAATATTGAAATATACGCCGAAAAAGTTATTCCAAGTCAAAAAGATTTGGGACAAGGAAATCACAATAAAAGAATAGATCTTTTGATTACATTTAATACTATGAAAACAGTGAAAGGTGCTACTATAAAAGGTACAATAGCAATATTAATAGAACTAGACGATCAGCAAAAATCAAACATGAACTCTGAAGAAACATCATATGATATTAAAAATACAATTAAAAAAAAAGTTAATCGTGTAAATAAAGATATTAAACCAGATATTTTAACAATTTGGAAAGTTAATTACAACACTGATTATTACACTCCCACAGAATTAGTAAAGGGATCTAGTTTTTACGATAGGATGGTTATTTTACGACAATACATATACGTGATGATATATCATTGGTTTGAATTACCGTTACAAAAAAAGCTAAAAAAATTATTAATAAACTTAATAATAATAATGAATTTAAAAATTTAAAACCATCTAAAATTAATGCAACTATAATTTATATTGCATGTAAATTATTAAAAATAAAAATTATGAAAAAAAATATTAGTAATGTTCTAGATGTTTCTATTGTTACAATGGTTAAACATGAAAAAATTATTCAAGAATTATTAAAAAAAATATAATATATATATATATCATATTTTTTAATGATAAATGATTTTGATAAAAGATATAATGAAACTAAGAAAATTAGAGAAAAATATCCTGAAAGAATTCCTATTATGGTAAATAAAGCTTCGGGTTGTAATTTAAATGATATTGATAAAAAAAAATATTTGGTTCCTTGTGATATGACAATAGGACAATTTATAGCAATTATTAGACAAAGAATAAAAATATCTCCTGATAAAGCAATATTTATTTTTATTAATAATGTTTTACCTCCTGTATCTGCTACAATGATTAATGTTTATAATGAAATGAAAAATGAAGATGGTTTTTTATATATTTATTATAATGGTGAATCTGTTTTTGGAAAAAAAATTGAATATTTTTTTTTATAATAGTTTTATTAATTTTTTAATTTATGACATACCAAAGCCAGTTTCACGCGCTCCTAGCTTCTTGCTATCAGTTCCTTTCTGTTCTCAGCTCTCAGCTTTCAACTCCAAGTTATGAGTAACAACAAAGCTCCTGTTGAGTATATCCGTGTTAAGATCATGGAAATACTTTTTAAGGGTTTCAAAATTGAAAATGGAAAGTCAGATATTGATGCAGTGACGGATATTATACAAAAAATCAATACAAAGACCAATCCTCGGTATAAAGCACGGAAAGATGTTTATGGATGGTATTTACTAGATACAAATCCTACGCAAAATATTTTATCCGGAGATCTTGCTACAAAGTATATTCGGATAATGAACGAAGGACAATTGTATAATATCAAAATTAACGATGGTGAAACAGTTTTTGATGCAGCATTCCGTATGACAAATCAGTCCAATGGTAGATACAAACCTCAAAAAGATAGTAATGGCGAGTGGTATCTTTTGGAGCAATAAAAATCGCACTATATATTTCTTTTATATTAACGTAAAGACAATATTTAGAATTTTTTTTTAAAATATTGTCTTTACGTTATGATAAAAAAAAATTACTTTTTTAAATTTTATTTATTTAGCGTGTATTATTATTAATATTAGGTAATAATAAATTTCTATTTTTAGTTTTTTTATTTAATTTTTCTATAATGTAAAAATGTAGAATAATATTTTCAATTTTATTTTCAAAATTAGAACTGCCTAAAAAATATTATATAATTATAATTTATAAAAATTAAAAATTTTATAAATTATATTAAGTAATTTCATTTTAATATAAATAAAATTATAACTAATAAAGATAAACATATTATAATTTTATATCATTATGTATAATTTTAATTATATTTTTAACAAAAGTTTTCTTCATTTAGAATAGTATTGATTGTATTCTTATAAAATTAAATTAATTATTTTATAAGAACCAAAAATAAACAGATTATATAAAAAAACAACATATATCTTTTTGAGGAAAATACCTGAATCTAGTATTCAACTCGAATACTAGAAAAAACTTGGTCAGTAATTACTGTTAATTACCAATCTGGAGTCACAGGCATCCCACGTTCTGGGGACATTCCAGGAGTGACCGGAGTGACCGGAATGACAGGAGTGACAGGCATCCAACGTTCTGGGGACATTCCAGGAGTGACCGGAGTGACCGGAATGACAGGAGTGACAGGCATCCAACGTTCTGGGGACATTCCAG
>Ga0129333_10000775_pt1 | contig 27838 bp, 30 predicted proteins | sample CPB6_08_DNA_FD_94474 | JGI IMG/M metagenome (GOLD analysis project Ga0129333, IMG submission 94474) | Freshwater to marine salinity gradient microbial communities from Chesapeake Bay, USA - CPBay_Sum_0.6_0.8_DNA | ecosystem: Environmental > Aquatic > Marine > Coastal | place: USA: Chesapeake... | reverse complement strand
CGGCCCTGACACGGGTGCGGGACCGGCGCCCCTCACAGCGCCTCTCAGCGCCACGCAAGGGCCATGCCCACCCTTTATCTACAACGATTATGGACGTTAATTAAACTATGTTCCCTTGGGAAGACTTTAATATTAAAGCAAGATACGATGGAAGTTATACTGTTCAAGTATTAGACATCGAAACTAGGGGAATATATTACATAGTCAGATACAGGGATGAAACCTTTGAAGCCCACAGAGATAAACTGGTCTTCATTGAAGATAAAAAGAAAACAGAAAAAAAGAAAAAATAACTGTCCCTCTAACATTGGAATAATATGTCTATTAAAAATTCAATTAAAGCTATAAGTATTTGTATGATTGCACTCTTAGGAACAGCATGTCTACCTCATGAGCAAGCAATCTTTAACTCACTAACCCCACAACAGCAGGCTGCGGTAAGAGCACACGAAGCAAGCAAGGTACCAAGCAGAGATTGCTACACTGCAATCGCAAAGCATTGGCCTGCAAACCTACATGGTTGGGCTAGGTCAATAGTTTGGAGAGAGTCACGAAACATTCCTAGTGCTGCCAATCCACGATCCTCAGCACGAGGCTGTTTCCAAATGTTGCTACGCTACTCTGCACCATTCTACAAGAGGGTTGGCTGCAACAACTATATGTGGGCTAATCCAGACTGCAATGTTAAAGCAGCATACCAATTATACAAAGTTGCTGGCAAGAGTCCGTGGAGAGTTTACTAAAATAAAAGTTATTGACAACTGAAAAGGGGAGGGGTTTATTCCCCTCCCCTTTTCTAGTTATATAAAGAATTCTACTTCTTTACAAGAAGAACACCAAATATAATCATAGCGGAACCAATACAAACAAGAATCCAGGAATTAAAACCTGTCTCTGCAAGTTCAGCGCCTTTAACCTGAACAGCAGCATCGCCTATTTCTGGCTCTGGAACTGTTGTTTGGACGCTGGTCGTCGTGGTTCCCTTGACGGTTGTGGTCGTTGGAATTGTGGAAGTTGAAGATGTAGTTGAACTGCTAGAAGTTGTCGTAGAAGAACTAGTTGTGCTAGTAACTATTGTAGAGCTAGTTGTTGTAGGATTACTTGTAGTTATAGTGATAGCGGTTGTGGTAGTTCCTGTAGGAAGACAAACAATCCAATGCGAAACAGCGGACTGCTGACCACCGTTATTTAAGGGTGCAAGATAATTGCCACCAATAGAAGGATTGTCGTACACAGCATTACCACCATCAACAGCGCCACCCTTAACAATCAATGCAATAAGCGGAGCATCCACGACAATTCCATTTGCGTTGCTGTTCAGATGGCCGTACTGTGAAGTCTCGTTAGGCTCGTACTTAATGCATGTTGCCTTATAAATATCAGACCAATAATCTGAACTATTTGAATTAGATGTGCTTGCATACGATGGCATAGACGTCATTCCAGTAAAGAATAATCCTAAACCAAAAACAATAACAGCTAAACTAATTTTATTCTTCAAGAGGATACTCCAATGTCTAATCAAAAAAATGAAATTAAAAAAAATAAAAAAGCCGAAAAGCGAGTTGATGATACCATCAACCGTCTTCTTAAGAAAATAAACGAAGAAAAGAAAATCTAGTTTATTTCTGTAAAATACTTCATCATTGGATGATAATCTATTGTTAGATCAACATGATTATCTTTACCATATATTGATTCTAAAATAAAATTAGCCCTAGAAGATCCATACAATTCAACAAATCTTTTAATTGTTGAGTGAAGATCATCTAGGGCTTTATCTGCTGTTTCACCAAATCCCATCATTGGCAAAATTGAATCATCAGATGGGGCGGCTGCCGCACTGCATGGGTAGGCTGCATACTGTTTCCTACCTTTGCATACTACTATTGATGGATACATATGGGCTCCAATGAAGATAAGGTCAGTCCACATCCCCGCTGGACATGGGAGGCACTGACGAATGAGAATAACAAAGCCGATCCTGATCTCCTGGTCGAGGAGAATAGCGCAAAACCTTCATAGTACCCTTGAGGCGATTGAATCGTAAACATCACGATCTTCACGAAGGACCTCAAGAACCTTCAACTTGCCCTGACCAAGATTCTCCCCAGTAGCAGCATCAGCAAACCAAGCACCAGACTTCTTGATAACACCAGCATCAATAGCCATATCAAGAAGAGTAGACTCATTAGAAATACCTGAGTCATAAAGGATATCAAAAGAAGCGGTCTGGAAAGGTGGAGCAAAACGATTCTTCGTTGTCTTAACCTTTACAGTATGACCAACAATGTCATCACCCTGCTTAACCTGCCCTGTACGAGCAACCTCAACACGGGTAGAACACCAGAACTTCAAGCCACGACCACCAGTAGAGTCAGTCTGTGGCCCATAACCCATACCACCGATCTTCTCTCGGATCTGGTTGATCCAAACCACAACGACCTCAGAATGATCTGAACGCTGAGCAGCGCCAAGCTTTCTCATAGCCTGAGAAAGAAGTCTGGCCACAAGACCAACATGAGCATCGCCGTAAGAGCCTTCAATCTCTGCCCTAGGAACAAGGCCGGCAACAGAATCAACAACAATCGCAGCCACATCATCTGCACCAAGAATCATCTCAATCATCTCAAGAGCAGACTCGGCAGACTCAGGCTGGGCAACCATAAGATCATCAAGGTTTACGCCAGAGTTCTCTGCCATATGAGGATCAAAAGCATTCTCAAGATCAACAAGAACACACTTGCCGCGCTTCTGAGCCTCTGCCATAAACTTCATAGCAATAGAAGACTTACCAGAACCATGATTCCCGTACAGTTCAACCATCTTACCAAGAGGGAACCCACCACCAAGAATATTGTCTAAAGCCAAAATACCTGTAGGAATTCTATCAACATCAATATTGATATCTTCTGACAAAGAGGTCAGAGTGTTGTCGCCATGAAGCTTATTAATTTCTGCCTGAATTGCAGACAGACTCTTCTTTGACTTAGACATTTACATCCTTAAAATAGTATCCAATTTTTTCCGACCATTCCGTGAGCAAACATTGACAGCGAATCTGCCCTTGAATTAAAGCCAGACTGCCAAACAGAACAGGGCCACGAATGAATCTGAAAGTCATCTTGATCACGATACCTTCTATGATACGAAGCGTTATCACAGGTGTATCTAGCGACCGCTGGTTTCCAGTAATCATCATCTTCGTCGTATTTCATGGCAACCACCAAAGGTTACCTTTTTAACGACTAGCATATTCTCCAAATAGATCTTTTATCTGGCAAATTAGACTATCATCAACATTCACAGTATAATTTCTGGGAAGTTTAAGTCTACTTGACTTGCTCAAATATAAAGATACAGGAGTCCAGCCATAATTAGAAACAAGTATCTTTTTAAGGCGAGAAATCATCTTCTCATCATTAGAAAAGCCCTTAGGAAGATACAGATTAAATCCTATACTATCATCTGACTGTGGCTCAATATCAAAAGCATTCAAGCTTTCAAAAATAAAGTTCTTTTCACCATTATAATCTGTCCCAGCGCGAACAGACATAACACCTATCTTGCCGGCAACAAGATCATCATTGTAACTCTTTGGGAAAGCAACAGCCTCACGATTGCCTGACTGATCTTGAATACCAAGAATACCCATCTTCTGACCATTTTTAGTTCTTTTGACTTTAACATCAGAAATCAAAACAAGAACCTTTGCCTGCTTACCATCAGAAAGCTGATCAAGCTCAACTACAGACCAGTCAGTCTTAGAGTCAGTAAAGTCATCAAGTGGATGACCTGAAATATAGAGACCAGCAATAGAATACTCATTCTGCAAAAGTTCATTAGTATCAAACTCTGCTGTAGGAATATCGAAATCATTAGGCATATCAAACAACTGTGATTGACCAGCCTCAATCTTTTTCTTTAACTTTCTGAAAGATTTCAATACCTCAGGTATAACTGTTGAAGTTCCTAGACGAGTACCAAACTCCTGCAATGCACCACTGTAAGATAGGGCGGTAAACTCTCTAGCGTTTGGATTAATGCGGCTTGCAATATCCATCATTCCAGAATAAGCACCGTTGGACTTACGATCATCAACAATCTGTGCAGCAGAATCAGCACCAATATGCCTAAGACCGGCTAATCCAACACGAAGACCATCTTCCTCAACAGAGAACAAAACATCAGACTTATTGATATCTGGCGGATAGATTTTCATCCCCATTGACCTAGCCTCATTTAGATAAAAGGCACATCTGTCAATATCGTCAATCATGGAACCACAAAGAGCAGCCATGAACTCTTTTGGAAAATTAGCCTTTAAATAAGCTGTCTGATACGAGATATATGCGTAACTATATGCATGTGAAGAGTTGAATGAATAGCGTGAGAAACCTTCAATCATATCAAAAAGCTTAGAAGCAAAGTCAGAATCGTAGCCATTCTCAATGCAACCAGCAACGAATTTTCCACGCTCTTCTATCATCTTATCTATAAGCTTTTTACCCATCACCTTACGCAACAGATCAGCTTCAGTAAGAGAATAGCCAGCAAACTTCTTAGCAATCTCCAGAACTGATTCCTGATATATGCATAGACCAAGAGTGTTCCTAAGAATAGGCTCAGCGTCCTTATGGAAAAATGTTATAGCCTGTCTACCATTCTTACGATCTGCATAGTCGTTGTGCATATTCTCGGCCATAGGGCCGGGACGGTAAAGGGCAACAACAGCAGCAATATCGTCAATAGAGTTCGGCTGTAGTCTATGAAGAAGACTTCTCATAGGCTTAGACTCTAACTGAAATACACCAACAGTATCGCCAGACTTTAATAGATCAAAAGTTTTAATATCATCAAAAGATGTATTATCAATACCTGGATCATATCCAATGAGATTTATGCAATCAGATATAACGTCAAGAGTTCTGAGACCCAAGAAATCCATCTTGAGAAGCCCAAGATCCTCAACAGTGTCCTTCTCGTACTGAGTAACTACAGGACCATCACCACGCCTCTGTACGGGCACATAGTCGGTTATAGGGCCGGGGGTGATAACAATGCCAGCGGCATGAATACCGTCCTGACGAACAAGACCTTCAAGACCTTTAGCAACATCAATAATCTCTCTGACACTGCCATCGGAATTATACATATCCCTAAGCGATGCAGCATTTTTATAGCCAATATCGTAACGATCAGAATGCTCAAAGCAAGCATTGATAGGCGTGATATCTCCCATTACAGGTTCAGGCATTGCCTTAGAAATCTTATCAGCAACCTTAGGCTCATAACCAAGAACACGGCCAGCGTCACGAACGGCAGCACGGGCACGAATGATATTGAAAGTAATAATCTGAGCTACATGATCTTCGCCGTACTTCTCAACAACATAATTGATCATATACTCACGATAACGTGAATCATAATCTAGATCAATATCTGGCAAAGCAATACGGCCAGGATTCAAGAAACGCTCAAAGATCAAACCATGACGTAAAGGATCTACCTTAGTAATATCAAGGCAATAAGAAATAATACTGCCAGCAGCAGAACCACGAGCAGGTCCACGGCGAATTCCCTGACGATCAGCAAACCTCTGCAGATCCCAAACAATCAAGAAATAAGAAGAAAGACCCATTGAGTCAATAACACTCAACTCGTAGGCAAGCCGAGCAAAATGCTCATCTGACGGGTTCTCGTATCTCTCAAGAAGGCCATCAAAGGCAAGCTTTGTAAGATACTGCGTTGCACTATCGTACTTTTCTGGTACATCAAAGATAGGTAGGTGAAGTTCGTCAAATCTAAGATTGACATTAGCCCTATCTGCAATAACAAGAGTATTATCGCAAGCCTCTTCAACATGCATGAAAAGATTACGCATCTCTTCAGAAGACTTTAGATAGTGCTGGTCTGACTGAAATCTGAACCTGTTCTCATCAGAAATCTTAGAACCAGTCTGACAGCACAACAAAGAATCGTGTGCAATATGGTCACTATGATTAACATAGTGAAGATCATTTGTTGCTATCAGAGGCGCATTGATTCTACGAGATATCTCAATGAGCTGCGGATTGGTCTTGACCTGTTCTGATAAACCGTGATTTTGGAGTTCGATGTAAAAATTATCATTCCCGAAGATTTCTTGAAGCCTAGCCGCCTTCTGAAGCGCCTCATCGAACCTGTCATGCAACAACTCCTGAAGAATCGGGCCACCAAGACAGCCACTAGTAACGATAAGACCCTTAGAATACTTCTCAAGAAGATCCCAGTCAGCCCTAGGCTTATGATAGAAACCCTCTAAGAAAGCATCAGAAGAAAGCTTTATAAGGTTCTGATAGCCATCATTGTTCTCGGCAAGAACAGTTAAATGATAGTAACGCTTATCTGAACCATCAAGGTCAGAATGGCCCTTACCTTTTGGTGTCCTATCAAATCTATCATCGGCAAAGTAAGACTCAATACCGAGAACAGGATTTACATCATGCTTCTTGCAGGTCTTGTAAAAATCTACAAGCCCCCAAAGAACACCATGATCAGTGATTCCCAAGGACTTCTGTCCATCTGCCTTTGCAGCAAGAACTAGTTCATCAATTTTTGCTGCACCATCTAAGGCACTGTAAGAAGTGTGGTTGTGTAGGTGGCAAAAACTTTTTGACAATTTAGAAATCCAGAATATCGCTATAAAGCTTGTGAAGTAGTTTGTTAAACGCCACAGCAGAATCGTGCGGAATAACAATGTTATCATCCACGACGCTGTTGTGAATACCAATTCCCCTCAAAAAGGAGGAAATATTTGAAAGACTCTTGCCTACCTCAGAGTTTGGACCAACAATATCTGATGCAAGATTAACATTAGCACCAACAGTTCCATCAATCTGCTTTACAACAGAATTAGGTGTAGCCCAAACTCTTTCACCATTTGATTCAAGAACAAAAGAATGATTGTAATTGCCCGCATCATACATTGATACAAGCATACCAATACCATACTTTAATGGCTCATTATAATTTATAGAACCATTTGCTGAAAAAGTGCGGTACTTGATCTGATATTTATTACCAATTATAAGATCTGCCGATCTCATGAAAACCTCACAGGATTATCTAGTGAACCATTGATCCAATTAAGAATAAGATTTGCAATAGGAATATTACCATCATTCCAAAAGCTTTTATCAGCAAGCTTTCTTGACCAAGAAGCGCAGTCAGAATCAAGTATCATAGATACATGATCAATAAAAGCATCTCTTGCATCACTTCTAACATTATAGTTATCAACAAAAATATTAGAAGAACTAACAATCCCTGCAACATGCATAATACACATCTCAATTTCCATCTGAGAAATTGAAGTAGGATCAAACATCTTTAAGAAATCAAGTGCATCGCCAATGTTATAGCGAATACCATCCTGCTCTAGTTTTAGATACTCTTGAACATCCATCTCTCTATCCCTTAAACCTATCGTCAGTACCAAGTTCTCTGATCTGAAACGAGGTCAATGCTAGAGCGTGCCAAGCCGCATGAATCACATGAGGAAGGCCAGACTCCTCATCGACATCTTCTCCAGCCCAGAACTGCTGCATATGCCTCATCATCGCGTTGTAACTCAATGACCAGTCATATCCTTTCAGATAATTATATTTCTCATACTTCTCAGCCCCCATACCAGCGACCTTGCCAAGTTCATACATAGCAACTGGATCTATGAAACTAATCTGAGAATATTTAGAACCTTTTGCGCCACCAGTATTACTGTCAACAACAATAGTTTCTTTATCGTTTATTAGTTTTCTAGATCCAAGATCGTTGTGAACTTTTGAAGCTTTCCTGAGTTTCTTAAATCTACCAGATGGAGGCATAATGGCTGATATCTCTTTTTGTCAGAATGAACAGTGTCGTGATGCTTAAAACATAGAGTGATGAGATTATCTGGATCATTAGATCCACCCTCACTCCTGTATTTGATATGATGAACATGAAGTCCATATTCAGTGCCACAGTATCTACATCTAAACTCGTCAAGTTTTATAATCTCAAGTTTATCTCCAGAAGAAAGATCATTAGACTTCTTCTTCTGTTTAGAAACCTGCTTCTTACGAGTAGAATTTACATACTCATGAAGATGATCTTCACAGCAAAAAGCTTGGATACTTCTTCTAATAGCAGAATCTCTATCCACATACTTTTTACAGTAAGAACATCTAACTTTCATCGGCCTTCTCTAAATCATATCTAAAAGCTGCCAGATGACGCTTACGGTGAAGTTCGACAGAGTTTCTTTCCTTCTCAGTTAAACCACCCCTAATAAAACCATCATTAAAATAGATAGCATTATCTAAGCATTCAACCCTTACAGAGCAAGCAGAGCAAATCTTTTTTGCCTCCGCAACATGATCTTCGCTATAAAAAATTGACATATCCTTGCCAACACAGTTAGCGAAAGAACGCCAATTGGCTTTAAAAATATCTGCAAGAGAACTATAAAAATTGTCAATATCTGACATCAATCATCCTCAATCATGCGCTTATAAGCCCACTCACGAGGATTCTCGGTAGTATCTACAAACTCATCAGGAGGATTACGAAGCTCAATATAACCCCACTGAATCATCTCAATAAGACGCTCCTGAATCTCAAAATACATTTGGATTCGATCCTCGTCCTCATCAATAGGAATTACCATAGTCTTAGCAAGCATCACAGTCTCTGACTGATCATTCTTTTCTAAGAAAGTAACTTCAATTGCATCATCAGTAAATGCTACACTTGTAACAAAAGTATCGAAGTTTAGAACCTGCTCTAATCTCATATTGCTTCCTTATTAAATAGGCTATCCTGCTCCATGATTTCATCAATAGAAACAGGCTGAACATTATTGGATGGAATCTCAATAATTCCATCATTAATCCCAGTAACAGAAAGACCAGCCTGGTCATAAACATAGGCAGCCTTATCTGAATCCATTGGCGTAACAGACACAATCTTCATTGTATTAGAACGCTTAAGATCACCAGTTTTCATGTAAGAAAACTTTGGCACATCAACCCTTGCTGTAACAATAAACGTTACAAGATCACCATTGGAAATGGTGCAACCATCATCTTCTTCCATAATGAATGGACCGCTAAAACGACCCTCATAGATGGCAACGGGATCTCCATCGAAATACTCCTTACCATCGCGCAATTCCTTACCCATTAAAAATCACCTTCAATCTGGACAGGCATAGAGCCCAAAGTGTTATCACCAGTTTTATATCTATAGACAGCTTTCTGCCAGTCATCGCCAGCAAGCCAATACTGTCTCTCTCTCAAAGCACGCTCATAAAGAGGATCGTCCTTTGGAACTATCGCCAAGGTCAACGGAGCAAACTGATATTGAACCAGCGAACCAACGCCGCCATCTCTTGACTTTAGAATTTTCATATTGATCTCTTTGCGCTGATCAACCTTCGCAATACCAATCTGCTGATCAGGATTCCAAAGCGACATCAACATATCTGCAGTTTCCTCTACAGCACCCGAAGACTTACCTTGATCTGCCTGAAGTTCAGCGCCATAATCACCAGTTCTATTAACCTGATGAGGAACAAAGAAAACAAGCTCCCTAGTCTTAGCGATACCCTTAAGACCCATAATTGCTGAAGTAACTCTGGCGTACTCTTCTCCAGCAAATGATCTTGAGTAGTAGCCTAGATAGTCAACAGCAACAATATCTGGACTAGAACCAGTTTCATACTCGTACTGATCAATACATACTTCTAGCTCTGCTTCTGATAGACGGTTTTTATCAACCATCATAATCTTATTGTTCCAGAACTTGACAGTATCTAAAGTAGTTACTCCGGGCTCATAAAAGTTATGAATTCTATGAGCTCTTTCAAACCACTCATTACGAGTCTGCTCAAGTGAAATATAAAGAATCTTTATATCTGGCCTAATTAGAGCCATTCTATGGAAAATATTGAGGGTAGCCAAAGTCTTGCCAGAATTTGATTTAGCGATAACTACAACAACCTGACCTGGTAAAAGTCCGTGCTGCATTTCGTTATCAATAGCACCAACATTGAAACGTAAACCCACTAGATCTGGATTACCCTCAATCTCTGTCCACTTGTCAAAAGCCTGTGATACAGAAACAAGTAGACCACCATGAGCTTTGGAAAGCAGGAAGTCAAAATCTTCACGCTGCTTACCATGAGTAACGTACCATTCAGATACATCAATCTTTTTCTGGCCGGGACGAGCCTCTGGCATCTGAACAACACGGGAACGTGGTCCAAGACGAGTGGCTAACTTTTCTGCACCAGCCTTGCCGGCCGCATCATTGTCGAACAAAATGAAGATTCTTTTAGCATCCTCTAGTTCTCCGGTCCACTCAGGCTTCCAGATGTTCTCGCCAGGAATTCCTACAGCCGAATAACCAAGTTGACGAAGAACTAAAGCATCGAACTCACCAGCAGACAACAAAACAGTCTGCTCACCACGGATCACATCAACCCCATACATTCTCGCCTGAGAACCGGGAAGACCTAGATACTTACCACCAATTTCCTTGCCACGAATTGTAACAACATCACCATACTCCATATATGGAATGGTAATTTTGCCCTGTAGGAAATCTGATCCAAACTGGTTGATAAGACCAGTCTGCTTGATATCGTCAATCTCATAACCAGAAGCGACCAGATGAGTAAGAAGACCGCCGTCGGCCCAACCAAGCTTAGAAGACTTGACAAGATCATCAGAAAGACCACGCTTCTGAGTCACATACTGATAGGCATCAATATTGTCATAAAGCCTAGATGAGTAATAGTCGGCAGCAGCAGACATAATACTACGAAGAGTATAAGAATCCTCGCCTATAGGATCATCGCCAAAGTGTTCACGAATAGCGTTAATCCCACCCTTTGACTGGCAAAGATGACAGAACCATGCCCCGTAAGACTCAGAATCAGGATCTACCTGAATATAGAGCCTGCCCCTCTTTTCCTGTGACTCATTGCAGAAGATACAATGGGTATAAATATTCCCATTCCCGCCCTGCTTGAGTTGCATATCCTTAGACTCTAGATATGCTACTAAATCCATTTTTTCTCTTTCGACGCTATTTTGCCTTGATAAAGGTTGTTATAGCTATAAAGACGAATGCGATTTCTAAACCAAAGTTTGGCCAAGCACCATCAACTAATGCGCTAATACCAAGCATTGTTCCAGCTAAACCATTTATAATGGAAGCTTTTCTACTGTTAGAAGGCCAAACATTTCTTGCAGCCTGAAAATAGGCAAACAAAATAAGAAATGCGCCAGTCCAACCAATTAAATCAAACATAATATTGAGTGAGGGTTGCTATGCTTGGAACGCTTGTGTTCACGTTCAGACCCAAAATCGCACAGCCATTACCGGGCCTACGACCCTCAGATCAATCACTTGCCAAGGCGGTACTGGTAGGTGCCAGTCTCAGCGTTGAAACGCTTCTCAATAGCAAGACCAGAAGTACGAAGCTCACGAAGGCGACGTAGACCCTGAACACTACCAATCTCCTCGTGGGTAAGCATCTCGCCATCTACCCAACCAGCAGTAGTCTTTACCTTGGTGCCATTAACCATAAGCTTGCCACGACGGGCGCTACGAAGCGCCTTAAGAACAAGCTCACGACGATTCATGGACTTAACTGTCATTATTTCTCCTATGTTTATTTACTGGTATACCCAGATCAAAATGGCTCTTCGTTTGCGTATGGATCAGGAAGGGCACGAAGAACATCCTGAACACCATCACCAACGGTGCCATCACGCTTTGTGTAATTACGAACAACTACACGGGCCTTCATGCCAGTCAGATCATCGGTATCAAACTCGTAGCCCTCTGGCATACGGTCAACACCGAAAATCTCCTGTGTCCAAAGACGAAGACGGCAATTGTCTGAATCATTCCAGATCGGCTTAGCGTTACCCCAAAGGTTACGGTTCTTAAAGTCACCGTCAATAACCTTGAAACGGAAAGATACTTCCTGAGTATCCTTGATCTTGTACTTTGCACGGAACTCGGGGTTAATCTCGCGAAGCTCTACAGCAAGAACCTCAACATTAACAACCTTGCCCTCTGGAATAGGATCAAAGGTACGCTTCTTCTGTGGCTGATCTGGGAAACCCCCACGATCATTAGAAGTATCGCCACCACTCTGATTCATCTGTAACTTAGCCAATGTTATCCCTTTTTCTTAAAGCAATCCCCGCACATGGGAACGCCGAATCTCATTTTAGAAAGATCACTCCAAGTCTTCTGAGTAATTTCTACAGAACACTCGGAACAATTCTCAACACCCTCATCAACCTCTTCCTCTTGTGTGACAGGCTGCTCAGGCTCAGGCTTTTGCTCAGGCTCTACAACCTCTTCCACAGGAGGAACAGTAATAGATGAAGACTCTTGAAGATTATCAGCCGATAAAGCCGACTTAATCACATCAAAGAAATTTGACTCTGAAAGATCAATGACATTTGGAAGATTGCCAGTCTTATCATTGACCCACTCAGCCTCTACCTGAGGACCGGTAACAATCCAACGATCTACAGAAATATCTGTATGAGCAGCAAGAGTTGCTGTGGTCTTCATGCCAAGAATTTCAATATCATCTACCGACTGATCGCTAACGCTTCTAGCGTGCATCATCAAAGACATATCAACATACTCGTGAATATGCTCACAGAACTGACCAGCAATTGCTGGCTTGATGATCACATCTTCACCGACGTTGACCTCTTTGGTGTGTGAAATGAGCACAATGTTGAGATCCAACTGACCCAGGCCAGCCAGGATGGCGTGCAAACGTGAATTTAACCATCCCCAGTCATCAAGCTTTGTTTCGGTACGGCGCTCGTTCTTCAGACGCTCAACAAGAAGCAAACGCTGAAGTTCATCAACGCTGTCAATGACCAGTGTCTCAACCTTTCGACCAAGAACAGACTCAACCCTATCCGAATCAAGGAATTCTTTTAGAGTAAAAAGATCATTCTCTGTCCCATAGTTTACATATGGAAATTTTCCAATGCTTGCAAGTGTTGGTAGACCACAAGCAGCGTTTACCCAGATAGGATTAGGGAAACTGCTGGCAGCAAATGTCTTACCAACACCCGGCTGGCCTACGAGGAGAACTCTCGCATAATTAGGGAACTCATCTTTCCCAGAAATATTTACGGAAAATTCCGTCATAAATCTTTCTCCGATACTTCTTCTTCGACGGGACGGCCAGAATATACAGGACAAATCTCGGTGTACGAACACATTCCGCAAGATTCCCCAGAAATATTTGGAACAAAGATCTGATTATCCACGGCTTTCTCAATTTCATCCAAACAACGATGAAGTTGATTTAGATCGGACTCAGTTCTTTTGCCGACCTCATATTCTTTTGCTTTTCTTAGATCGTACCAAACTCCAACAACTTCATAGTTTTTAAACTTTTCGTAAAGTTCTTCACCATTAGGAAAACCAGAATATTTCTCTATCTCTGGCTCCCAACCCATCCAAAACTCTGGCTGAGTGGCCGCATACATATAAGATGTGAACTGAACGTCAAAACTAAGATTGTAGGCACTTGGCCTGTATCCAGTTTTAAGATCGGTAATCTTTAAAACATTCGACCCAACTGGAGTTTCCAGAATATCAACAATGCCAGAAATATAATGATTTCTGAACGGGACGCAAAAGCGATGCTCAGTAGCAATAATTTCTTTATCGACCCACTTATTTTCTTCATGGTACATACGAATGAACTCAATGCCACGCTCCCTATATTGTCCATACGAAGTATTGCGATTCCACATTTCGGGCTCTATACCGAACTCTGCTGGATTATCCCAAGCAAAAAGGAAACATCTCTCTGCCGCCTTAACATCTTGAGTGTTGTTATATAGCTCAAGTGCTAAATGAACTGCAGTACCGAAAGATGCGGCAGAGGACTGCTGCTGCTCAACACCATCTATATAATTAAACTTTGCTTGCAAAGGGCAACGCATGAAGCATTTAATCATGCTTGGACTAAACTTCATCAGGATCTTCCCTATATAATATTCCGAATACGTAGAGCATTTCCTCGGCAGAGCAGCCAAGTGCGCTCAAAATTTTAATCAGTGCTTTAGATGATGGAATTGTAGAGTTTGTCTCAACCTTAGAAAGATAAGCGGGAGATAGACCACAAAGTTCGGAAGCAGCCCTGGAGGAAAGGCCGCTACGAATCCTTATCTGCTTAACGACTTCCCCAATAGTTAGTCCAGATGATTCACCCAACGAAAGGAATAATTTTGTCACAACCAAAACACCTCCAATTCTTTTCGTCTAGATCTAGATAGCCACCATATACAGATAGATGTGGGCAAGGTTGTGTAAACAAGAAAGAATCTGGCATAGGATTTAGAGCCTGTGCAGAAATGAGCGATCTATCGCCTGCATCAGTCATCTTGTCTGACTGAATCCAGCCGAGAATCAAGCCCTTCGTCATAATGACCGTAATGTCAGCGTATGGCGCTGTGCTGTGGATCAGATTGCCACGAAGCTCGCCGGCACAAACCCCAATAGACTTACCCGCCAAATCTTCAAGAATTAGGCCATGCTCATTAATATTATCAACAGTTAAAGATAGTTCATAACGCTGAACTATCGGATGCTGGGATATATCTTGAGTACCTTGAATATTTATTGACACCATTGTTCCAGTCGGAATACCAGCCATCTTCACGCAATGTTTCTAGCTGCTCAAAGTATGCTTGATAAAGCCATCTAACCCTATCTGTAGAAAAATTATTCACAGCATATTCTCTAATAGTTTTGGGGTCTAGCTTATCAAGATTTTCTACAGCCCAAACAGCTTCGCCCAAAGTTCTAGCCCTATAACCAGTTACACCATGAATAACTGTTTCGGGGAAAACACCCCAATCAGTTGTTATCACTGGAGTACCTGTAAACGCAGCCTCAATATGAACACCTTCAAATGGACCAACATACTGAGTATTTACTAGAACAGCCGAAGCTTCTCCGAACAACTTAGCCTTCTGCTCTGGGTCTGTTACCACACCGAGATATTCGAAATCGCAGTCCAACTGCAGATGGTCGCCATAAAGAACGCCATCTCGGACCTCTCCACCCTGCCCGACGACGAGAAGTTTCTTGCCGGTCTTCTTACAAAGATCATTAACTACATTAAGACCCTTGCGCTGAGTTAGCCTACCTATATAAAGAAGATAATCTTTTTTCTTTTCATATAAAGGAAAGTCGGTAGAATTATAATAATTAGGTATCACAAAATCAAAATAACGCCCATCCTCTATTCCGCACTTTCCATAAACATAATGCATCCAAGCATAAGATTCAAAAATACAAAAATTAGAAAAGATGCCTTCATATCCAATACCGTACTCAACAGAGGTATGGTTTGGGAAAGCGTCAGCAATTGGCTTCTGGCAAACTCCACCAATTAAACAAATGAAATCGTTAGGCTGGATGCGTTTACCAATCTCCTCAACCGAACCAATATTCATTATTTGCCAATAAGCTAGTTTAGAATCCCATTCAATAGGAAAAAAAGTTTTAGTATGATCATCCCTAAAATAATAGTTCTGCATTTTCTTTGAGATAATGCTTACATGCTCAGTTACCTCAGCATCATTATCTTCACTTGAATACAGAAAAACTTCATGACCAAGACTTGTCATCATATTACAAAAACGCACAACCTTAGTTGTGTAAGCACAATGAACAAAGTCTTTAGTTGTTTGTGTATGTGGAAGAGAAACTACATGAAATCTCATCAAACAAGAACCCTACCTACGCTCCAAAGATTTTCTTTTCCAAAAACAAAATCAAGTCTAAGATAAGCATTTGTGTGATACAGTCCATCACCAGTATACATATTAACTCTTAGCAAAGAGTTGCCTTTAAGTTTTTTTATTCTTATAGTTTTTCCACCAGGTATATCGGTAGTATGACCTGGATCAGTTGAGCTTATTATTTGAACAAAATCCGTATTTGGATATATATAATCAAGTTTTGGTGTGTGAGACATAGCACAACCAGCTCCATCGTTATAAGACCCAGTTCTAAATATCAATGTCTCATTCTGAAACTCAGGCTGCAAATCACACTCTAAAGTTAATTCTATACGTTCAAATTCCGAATTTTGTCTCTCAACCCTACCCCTATAAGTAACATCAATATACCCTGCCCTAACAGAGCCCCTAGCAGTAAAAGACTGTGTATTTGCATTTGTGCCACCACAATTATAGCTATCCTCAAAATCTATTTGAGCTCTTGTTGGAGATAAAATATATTCTGGAACACCAACAAAACCATTTGTCTGTTGATCTGCAGGATTCCAGACTATTCCAGCCATTACACCGATCTTCCATAAAGTTGAACAGTTACATTACTATGTCCACCAGCAGCACTACATCTAATCTTAATCCAGTTAGTTGGACTAACAACGATATGATCAACATAACCAGAAGTTATATCAGCAGAATTTTTTAAACTTGTAGCAACAAGAGAAATAGTTCTAGCAGTTTCAGTGCTACCAAAAGTGTTGTCACCTATAATCAAATCAAATGTTGTAGTTGCTGTACCAACGCTTCCAGCTTGGACATACCAGTCAGTAAGCAAAATATTAGCTGACGGCGACCAAGGTCCAGAGGTAGAAACTTCAACCTCGCCATCTAAATAAAATGGAGGAATATTAATATATGAAGCTCTTAGACCTGCTGTAAAAACATCTGTTGTCTGTGTTTTAATTATGCGATTTCTTTCATTAGCCATGATTATTCCTAAATTGGATTACCAAAGGCTACACCAGTCAACTGCCACTGGACAATAACCTTTTGAGTTGGGGCACCAGTGACGACAACAGCAAGTTCGCAGCCTCTGTAAATTCTAGAAAATGGAGGATTCTCAACAGTTATCCATCTGCTTACAATTACAGAAACCGTTGGGAAAAAACCATCAACAATAACATCGCCCTCTTGAACTTCTGCGCCAAAAGTAATCAAAGGCTTTTCAGAGAAAGCGATAGGGAAATCAATTGGCACACGCTTCTCCCCAGAGTTCTTGATAAGAAACTCCCCAGTAAGAGTAGTGGGACCAGCCGCTGCCGAAGACATAGCAGCAGTCATGTCTTTTGCTATCATTGAGTTTCTAAATTTTTCAACTGCTTGAGCAGGGCTAGGAAAAGGTCTTTTAAAAACTTGTGCTTCATCACGCCAATCCATAATCAATCCTCCACGTATTTAGTATCTGAAATAGTTTTTTCATCAAAGTTATCAGAATCAAACCATACTCTTAAAGTTGCAGAACCAGACTGCAGAGTATCACCATAAATGTTGATAGTGTAAGTTCCCTCATTTAAGTTACCCAAATTTTTGGTATCGCCAGAAAGTGGAAGATCAAAAGTATTTGAATATGGTGTTGCATCATTCTTGGTTATACTAACGGCACCATTATAAAGAATATCTTCTGAATAAGTAAACCTGATCTTTGAATTAATAGCCTGATCAGGCACCACTAGTGTCGCTGTATAACTCCAAGTTGCTCCAGTGAACTCGAAGATATCTAGATTTAGAAAAAGATCACCGTCTACAACTACAATATCAGATGAACCTAGTGTATCTAAAATTGCATTAATTTTATCTGTTTCAGAATTATGTATTTTAGTAATTGCTAAAGGTAGTGTAGTTAAAGTTTTTACATAGTCAATAACATCTGGCCACTCTGCTGCAGTAAAATTACCTTGAATAGCAATAGCGTCAGCAAAAACTGTTGGTGTAGCAGCCTCAATCCCATTGATAAATGTTTCCAATGCTTCAATATCTCTGGAGTCCATTCTTACACCATTATAAAAAGCATCAGAACCAGAATATCTAGCCATCAATTTTATATTTGGACCATAAACTTGTATGCCAGGAAAGTTATGGATTTGATCTGCTAAAGCATTAAACATAGTAATATAAGTATTTATATTATGAGAAGGAGAAGACTGGAATCCCAGAAGATCATTCCAAATAAAAACTTTAGAAGCAGATCCAAAAACTGCAGCAACGCCTGCTGCTAAAGCAAAATTATCAAGCCTAGAAAAATCTGGAATCAGATTAGCTGTTCTAATCTGATTACCACCAGAATCAAGAATACTATTAGAGTTAGAAACCAAAGAAGCAAACTCTGTAAGTTCATCGCTTGGATCTGGTATCACAGTTTCTTCACTTTTTTCAGAATAGCTAAAAGCAATGACTTTTGATCCATATCCATCTATTTCAGAATTGATACAATAGTTATAAAAAGAATTAAGCCAATCAACAATATCAGAGGATAGAGGTGGTGTTGCAGCAGAGCAATTAATGCTAATAGAAATACCAAGTTCCATATATTTATCTAATGCCCATGCTCTTACTGGCTCTAGATATGGAATATAAAACTCTGCATTATCATAAACATCAATAGATATGAATACAAGATCCCAATATCTGGCATTATAATTTGCATCATCTATCATTAGATTAATTGGATCATTTCCACCAAAATCACTCAAGGAATGCGTGCAAATAAATCCAATATTTAGACCAACAGGAGTCGCTTCAGCAATTGCTTCATCAAGTTTGTATTTAAACCTTTCCTGAAGACCCAGCCAACCAAGAATCGTATATGTAGAGCCATCAATAAAACTTTTTGGATTTGGAGCAATACATACCCAAGCAGGACCAGTTAAAGAATCGATATTGTCAATAATATCTCTAAAGTCTGAATCATGAACCTGTGGAGAACCCTCACTCCAGTCATTAACAAAAATAATGAAAATAGGAAGAGCATCTTCATCAATAGCATCCTGTCCTAATGTTGGTATATCAGAAATAACATATGGAACAGAAGGAGTAGCCCCAGGATCTAACTCAATTAAGAAATTTTGAATGCCAACATTTTTAGTGGCAATACTATTAATTTTAGAAACATTATTTACTATAGAGCTGAAACCAGTTCTTACGGCAAAGTTATTATATGCAATAGAACCGGGAAAATTTCTTTCCAATATAACATCTGGGCATTCTTCAATATTTATTGCTGTACCAACATTAGCTTTTACAAAATCATAAGTTGCAGAATAAAAACTCTGCGAAAGATAGTTACCAGTGCTAGAGTATCCAGAAGTCCAAATATTACTATCAACTGAGAGAACTCCATACGACATTCCCCTATCTATGCCACTTGGAATAATTACATCAACATCATTGACAGTTGGATAGTCGCCTTTATCAACAATATTGAATCCTTGAGCAGCACCAACATCATAATTAGATACACATTCTCCAGTAACAATTATTCCGGGGATATGTCCAATATCATCAGAAAAAATTTGATTCTGAGAATCAGAAACTAGTATTTGATAACTACCCCAAGTTACTTTATATCTATCAGAACCATCAAACTGAAAAATTAGATCTTGAGTAGCTGCTACAGTTGAAATATCTACAAGTATAGATTTAATTTCTGTAAGAACAGAACCATCTGCAGAAATAGAACCAAAGGTCAAAAGTTTTGTAGACTTATTTATAGAACAGTAATAACCATCAGATATGCCAAGTGAATCTGAAATAGTTAGTGTTATAGAAAAATCAATTGAACTTAGATCAATCTCAACTCTTTGATAAAAACCAGAAGAAGTTATATTTATATCTAAGATTGCAAATCCCATACCATTAGCAGAACCAAATCTACCGTCAGTAACTCCACAAGCATCTAAAGCTGGATTAAGTATAGAGATGTCAAAAATATCTACAGGATCAAGAGACTTTGAGCCATTTGACTGTGTTAGAATAGGGGTAGCAGAACCCATCTCAGAGAAAATAAACTCTGCCTGTGGAAAAATATTCGTCGCCATTGATCTAGAATCAACATAATTGAAACCAACATCAGCGAACTCTGGTCTAATAGCCACCTTAACTCCTAATTAAATCCACCAGTTAGCGTTATAGGCTCAACACCAAGACCGCTGAACTGCAATTCCCTATTTGTAATCTGCTGCCATCTATCAACTCGCTCAGAGATAGATACATGACTTATTGGATTATAAACATTATCGCTAGTAATAACCCAATCATTTTCATCGCCAAGCCAATTGGTTGTAAGACTCATTTCATACTGGCCTGTATCAAGATCCATAGTAGAAGAAACACCTCTAACATAATGGATATATGTTTCACTTGTATTTCTTTCAATAATACGAATCTGATCATTTATCTCTATATTAGGATTAGCAACGCATGTAAGGCTTCCAGCTCTCTGACTAAACCAAATCTGAAGATTGATGAGTTCGGCCATCAATTTCTGCTCTTCTTTGTCAGTAAAGGTATTATCGATCCAGATTGCTGGACGAATGATATTCCTTAGAGCGGGAACCCCCGGCCTAATCTCATCATTAGCAGATCCAGGAACGAAACGAACATACGAAGTTGCTCGTGGGTTGTTGGGATCTGGCTGGTCCGAGCCAATAATAATCTCAGACCTAAGAGAATCACCACCAATGGACACCTGATACTGCTTTAATGTTGTGGTCTCGTTTATTTCTGGGATAAACGGCTCAGCACCGGGGGTACTAGAGCTTACTCTGGTATAGTTACCTTCTTCATCATATGTAACATAGATTTTTTGACCATCACCATAGGAATCGAAGTTTCCAGCAGACCACCAGTTAGGACTTTCAAACCTTGCCCCACCCTGTTGGTCTATAAAGAAGTTATATCCAACAACCTGCTTAATTTCATTTATACAGTCAATGATAGTTCTCTTATCAAACTTGTCACCAGTAATATCTTTATCAGTAAAAATACCGGTAGATTCTATATTACCAAAGATAGAAGGTCTATCATTTGCATCTGGAGAACCGGGATAGCCAACCCAAAGATCAGCACCAGTATCCGTCTGAACACCAAAGAAACCATCATATCTTAGAACAAGCCTAGCGTTAGATCTAGTGTATGTCTTTGTATTAAATAATGCAGAACCTGCAGCTGAATACACAACAAAATTACCATCTGACTGCATTACAGCATAAGCACCAGAGTTTCCATCAGTCTCGGATTCCCAAACAACATTTTGAAGAGTAGTGGTACCTCCGACAGTAATGAAATTTCCAGTACCTAAAACTAGATTTCCATCTGTTTGCATAATAAGAGTATAGTCATCTACCTGCTCATAGCTTCCAGATGCTAAAGTTTTCGTAGCCCAAGATTTAATTGTCTCAATATTTGAGTCATAATAAGTAAAGCCAGACCAGCAAAGCATATCTTTAATAATATCAATATATTCTTTAAAATTACCCTGCTTCCAACGGTAACCAGTTTTACCCCACCATCCAGGCTGGCCCCAGAATCTGGCATCATAACTAAGAACAGAACCATTAGCAACAAGAACCCAGAAACCCTTACCATCTGGATCTCTAGCCAAATCCCAAACCAAATAACGAAAGAATGACCAATCATTAACTTTATCTTCTGGAATCTTAAGATCAATCTGGGGATTATTCTGGTAAACATATGATGTTCCCTGCTTAACAGCGTCACCAAAAGCAGCAATATGACCATCAGCAAATGCAATCCAATAACCATCACCAGATTTAGTAGAAGTCATGCCATGACACCAGTTGCCATAATCAACACTAAAAGAATCTGCACTATTTTTATTATAGATTCTATTTACTAAACCGCCATAATTTTGCACATTTCCAAATGCCCAAACTTGACCAGATCCATCTGTAACCCAAAATCCCATCTTTTTTGGATGAGCAGCTATAGCAGTTCCCCTTCTAGCCCAATTATATGCAGTAGATGGCTGCTGTCCAACATCAAAGCCAGCAGGACTTTGACCAAAACCTGTACCATAAGGTTTGCCAAATAGATACTTATAAGTCTTCCCACTATTAATCATTGATGCTGTAACTGAAGTATATGGCGTCTGTGCAAACGATGGAGATGCATCACCAAAACCTCTAACACTTCCATCAGAATAAACAACCCAATAACCATTACCAGTATAGGTAACAGCCATATTCATAGCAGCTACGCCAACGAGAGCAAACTGCTCGCCACGCCAAGGAACAATATAATGTCCATAATGATTTGCTTCACCAAAAGCATAAACCCTACCACTTGGATCAAGAACCCAATATCCCTCACCAGATGGATGTGCAGCCATTGAAGTTGCCCCTGGCTTCAAATATGTTCCACCAAGACCGCGAACATAATGAATACCATTCACACCACTAGCATACGGTGGGGATACAAAATTTACCGGACCAAAAGCTGTTGAATCAAAATCAGCAGCATCACCAAAACCATGAACATAACCATTGGACTCACAAACCCAATAACCACGAACAGGATGGGATTCCATAGCATAAGTCCAAGGAAGTTCCGTGAATGGCACAGAATATTCAGAAGTCTTATTTCCAACAGCCCTAAATACAATATCTCTAATACCACAACGGTAATTATTTCCAGAACCATCTGCCATACCTGAATAGGTAAGTGGATCTCCAAAAGTAATTCTAATCTGATCAGCTTTATACCAATAAGAACCAAAATCTCTCAGAACAGATATTTCATTCTCAGCAGGATTTGCAACACCAAAGTCAACAGAAATTTCGCGCTCATTACCATCAGGTGGCATAAGGGGAATCTGAATCTTCTTAACATAAGGAATAGAGCCGCCATAATCTGGAACAGTTTCTGTACCAAACCAAGAGCCATTATACTTAATAGAAATATATGCAGTATATCCACCAGCCCAAGGAGTAAAACTCATACCTTGAATACGACGACCGCTACCACCAGTCTTCTCTACATCAAACTCCCACCAAAAATATCCATACCCATTGTTTCCGGTGGGCTGGGCTTTAGCTGGAGAAAGTGCATATGTATTCCTATTGCCATCTGAAGCATGACTACCTTTATGACCAAAGATAGAATAATCGTAGGAACCAAAAATATCATCAGTGGCAGAATCTTTATAAATTGCTCTCACTTCACCAAATGAAGCATTGAAAGAACCCTTTGGATCTGGACCAAAAGGAGAATCAAAAGCAGAAACACCGGGAGACTTATACTCAATAGGATAAAGACTCTGAGGAACTAGAGGGGGATAGGTGATCTGTTCAAGAAGGAGTCTACCAACATCACGGCATTGAATGGTAAGCATTCCATCTGTGCCAGTCGAAATAGAATCAATCAACCAAGCACCCGTTATCATGATATTCTCATCATCAATTGCTTGCTGAACAGAAACGTCGTTACCGCCATAGCCTTGATATGTTCTAATTAAAGCATTAGGAACAATAACATTTGTCCAATCAAAATCTGGATCATAGGTTCCATCTTTAAGAGTGGCACCCTGTCCCGGCTCTTGATTCCATAAAGCCTGCGCCTCAGCAGACTCACCACGCTTAGGCCAAAAATATCCAGGTCGGCCAAGCTGATTAGTGAGTTCAGGAACAATCACACCAGTAGCAGCACTATTAGAATAGTGCCACTGGTTATACATTGCAATATTGCAAGTTGCAATATCCTGAGAAGTCGAACGCTCAATCTGAATTGATTTAATATTAGGAATCTCTACCTCAACCTGATCGTTAGCAGAGTCCTGCCAGTAACGAAAAGGTCCACGGACAGAACCATCATAAACCGGGTCTGTGGTTTTTAGCGTCCAGTCAGGCTCAATCGTAACTCTGCCACAAGGCTTAGTATCACCAATCATTACACCTGAACGAACAATATTATGTATTGTCTGATTCAGTCTCATAATTACCAGTCCAAGACAATAGCTTCAATAGAGTAATTATGACGCCAAGGATAGTTAATTGATCTTACCCTCGTTGGGTTGAAACTTTTAATATAAATCCAGAACTCTCTACCGAGATCATCAGTCAAACGAATCTGATTTCTTTTTAGATACCAATCATTAAGAGTATTAAACTGGCTTTCAGTTAAGATTGTACCAGAGAAAGAAAGACTTGCAGGACTCTCTCTGCCCTCAAAAGCAAGAGTCTGGCCGTTAGGGGCAGCCGTAGCCTCATAAGAAATATTCTTAGATCTACTTGGATACCCGCCATCATTAGGATTAATTTCCCAATTATAAGTCTCATTACCTACTGGATCATAAAATTCCCACGCAACTCTTGGCATCTTAACTCCTAGTACCTTCTAGATTCCAAACCTGATGTGCCAACATTCATGGCCTTAGCAAGAGAATCAACAACCTGACCCTCACTCATACCATTGTTAACGACAACCTGAACTTGGATATTACGATTATCCTGATAGCCAACAGATGGACCATTTGCACCACCGCTGACATTACCAAACTGGCCGGACTGATTTAACCTACGAACCTCATAGAGAGTAGGAAGCATAAGGCTTGTTGGAAGATTAGCCTGAAGATTGCCACTAATGTCGTCTTTAAGATTCTTGATAGTAACCTCAAGATCTCTGAACTGCTTAGTGCCAGGGATAAGAGTAGACTTCAAACCCTCAAGATAATTAGCATACTCAGTCTTAGTGATCTGGTCAGTATCCAATAGATACTTGTATTCATCAAGCTTACCCTGGAAGATAGCGTCACGAGCAGCCTTCTCAGCAGAAATAACACCAGCCCTTAGATTATTAATTTCTGCAGCACCCTTACCGGCATTAATTGCCTGAGCCAACTGCTCTCTAGCAGCAGCCGCGGCAACCTGAGCAGCACCAATATCATCACCAATAGCAGCCAACTCTGCCTGACGAAGGCTGAACTGCGAATTACGAACGTCATTCATTGCGTTCGTCATTGCTCTCTGAGCATCAATTAACTGTCTTTGTGCAGCAATTCTTTCATCGTTAGTCTTTGCTTCAGCCAGCAACTGCTGTGCAAGGGTAAGGTCATACTGAGCGTCCTGAACAGGATCTTCTGTCTGAGCCTTAGCAAGATCAAACATCGCCTCCCTTCTTCTCTTAAACGCTTCACGCTGAGCACGCTCTGCTGCAATAAGTTCCATCCAAGCCTGCATACGCTCTTCTGGGCCAACAGCATTTGCCATATTCATTCTGGCAATATTTACATCATACTGAGCCTGATCAAGACTGTCCTGTGATCCAAGAGCCTTTAGAAGCTGAGCAAACGTTTTAGCTCTGTTATTTATATTATCCCTAAGAGCAGCGCGTGCTGCAATCTGTGCAGCAACAGCATTAGCAGCGCCCTCCTTGTCGTTTGCAGCAACAGCAGCAGCATAATCCTTATTAGCTTGATCAAGATCAAGAACAGCCTGAGCGACAGAATCCTTGTTTGCAGCAGCCTGAGCCTTAGCAATACCACGAACAGCATCAGCAACAGCCTTAGCAGCATCAATCACAGCCTGCTTAGCTTCACGACGTTTAGCATCTAACTCATCAAGAGTCTGGGCATCCAAACCATCAGCAACAGCTTTTTGGTAATCTTTTTCTGCCTGCTGAGCATCCATCATCGCTTTAGCTACAGAATCTTTGTTTGCTTTGGCTTTGTTTAGATTTGTTGCAGCTTGAGCTCTTTGCTGGTATGCGGAGAACTGTGCTTTCTTATCATTAACCTCATTGCCAGTATCGCCAGGAAGCTTTCCAGTAGTATTAATACTATTAATAATGGCATTTGCGCCAGAAATAGCCTGATCATATGCCTGAACTGTTGGATCATTAGCTTTAGCTCCAGTCATCTCCATGAATAGAGCGCGTTGAGTTTCGAGATCCTTCTTTCGCTTCTCCATCATTGCTTTAACTTGATCAATTGATAGTGATCCATTACTTAAAGCAGTTGTTATAAATGTTATAAAGTCATCAGCAGTTTCACCAAAAGCAGTTTCCCAACCCTTAGTAAATGTAGACCAGTTACCAACCAAAGTTCCAAGCTGACCCTTAATAGCAGCAACTCTAGTTTCAATAGGAATTTTTATTGGCCTACCAGCAATCTCTGCAGCCTCCTCGGCAGTGGCTGCATTCTGAATCATGGCAATGGCCATCTCTTTTTGAGTCTGAACAAGCTCAAGTGCAGCTTTGCGAAGATCTTCTCCAGTTAAACCAGAATTAATTGCAGTTTGAATAGCTGCAGCCTTCTGCATAATACCAGCTATTGTTGTTGGATCGCTAGTAAGATTGATAATATCAAGAGTTGCAGTTAAAGCCTTCTGAGCTTGCTCATTAACAAAACCGTTTATAGTTTTATCAATATTGAATAGCTGTTCATATAAAAGTTTTTTATTACCAGTAACTTTAGGATCATTAATCTTAGCAAGAATAGATGCTCTTAACTCATTCAAACCAGCAAGATATGATTCTGGAGAAATTCTACCAAGATCAAGATCTTTTTGTAGCTGTTCAAGAGACTTCAGAGAAGCAGCGGCAGCGTCATCAAGAAGACCATTAGCCTCAAGTAATGCCTTTACCCTAGGATCATTCTCCCCAAGTTCAATAATTTTATCAAGAACCTCTTTAGCCTGTTTCTGTTCTGCATCTGTATATTTTCTATCCTTATCCTGTACTATTTCTTCCAATGCTTTAGTTGGATTAGCTGAACCAAGAGCAGAAGCAATATCTCCATCAAGATTATTTAGATTAAAACCTAGAGCTTCAGAAATTTTTGTGAGTCTCTCTAAGGCGGCTGCTCTAAGCGCATCACCAGCATCAGCCAAATCTTGGTCAAACTGGAAAGCCCTAGAATCACCAAGTCTACCCTCACCAGCATAAGCATTTCTAATATATGCCTCTACGTTAAATTTACCCTTATTAGTGCCAGTTTTAATTCTGGCTTTATCTGCTGCTTGCTTTGATTTTTCTTCAGCCTTCTGCTGAGCTGGGCCTACTCCGACATTGCCAGCTGGATTGATATCAATTCCCCCAGCAGTAATTCCTTCATCAGCAATTACATTTGGAAGAGCATTAGCACCACTAAGTCCAGAAATTCTTTCCAAGAAGAAGTTTACAGCAGACTGCTGATTAGCTAAAATATCTAATATTCTCTGCTCATTTTCATCAAATGCAGACTTAGCAAAAGCAAGAGCCTGAGCATACTCTGCCTCACTTTCATATCTTGCACCAGTAAAGAATCCAGATAAACGTGCACCAATACTTATACCAGCATTAACCTCTCTAAGATCTCGAGCCTTAGCTTCAAGATCTGCAATAGAAGTATTCGCATCCTCAGCAAATGCCTTAATCTTATCAAGGTTAGCATTCTGCTTATCAACACCAGACTGGATAAGAGAATAAGCGACCATAACACCAGTTAAAGCTAGTGTTGTAAAACCGCCAACAGCAGCAGAAGCTTTCTGTGCAGGAGTCTTCAATCCAGCCTTATTAAGCTTTTCAACATTTTGACTACGCTGATTAAATCCAGCACCTAAAGCAGATAGCCTCCCCTGACCAGCAGCACGGGCATCAATATATGCCTGTCTTCCTGTTCTACCAAAATTACCACCAAGCATACCTGGTGCTGTCATAGTGCCAGTTCTAGGGTTAATGCCATACTGTCCAGCACCAGAAGTTCCACTCATAAAATTGAATAAAGCAGCCATTTGGGCACGCTGGCTAGCATTAACTGTGCCCATAACAGCTTGACGCTGCAAAGCATTTGCTCGCATATTTGCAAACAAACCATTATTGCCTCTTAACCCACCAAGAGCGCCAGCAATACCACCACCAGGACCAAATCTAGTTGCTGCCTTAAGAAGTTTGAATGCTGCAACTGCTGCAAGAATCTTTACAGGCAACCCATCAAAAGCACCAAGAACTGGCGAGACAGCCTT
>Ga0129333_10000774_pt1 | contig 27853 bp, 9 predicted proteins | sample CPB6_08_DNA_FD_94474 | JGI IMG/M metagenome (GOLD analysis project Ga0129333, IMG submission 94474) | Freshwater to marine salinity gradient microbial communities from Chesapeake Bay, USA - CPBay_Sum_0.6_0.8_DNA | ecosystem: Environmental > Aquatic > Marine > Coastal | place: USA: Chesapeake Bay... | reverse complement strand
TCGTGCGGTAACTTCACGTGATTATGAGGCACTTATAAGAGAAATTTATCCAAATACAGAATCTGTTTCTATAGTTGGTGGAGAAGAACTTGATCCACCGGAGTATGGTAATGTTATTATTAGTATTAAACCAAAAAATGGTGATTATATTTCAGACTTCGATAAAAGACAAATCCTTTCAAAATTAAAGGGATATAGTCTTTCTGGAATAAATCAAAAAATTATAGACCTTCAAGTTTTGTTTGTCGAAATTGATAGTTATGTATACTATAACCCATCAAAGGTAACAAATATACAGGATTTAAAAACTAAAATAACAAATACTATAAACACATATTCACAATCTACAGATGTAAATAAATTTGGTGGGAGATTTAGATATAGTAAAATTGTAAAACTTGTCGATAGTGTTGAGGAATCGGTCACATCAAATATTACGAGGGTTATAATCAGAAGAAATTTGAAAGCATCTATCAACCAGTATGCTCAATATGAGCTTTGCTTTGGTAACCAATTCCATGTAAATCCAAAAGGATATAATATTAAGAGTACTGGATTTACTCTAATTGGAGATTCCAGTGAAGTTTTTCTTACTGATGTTCCAAATAAAAATTCTAATGGAGATCTTGATGGTAGTGGTAAAGGAATTATTTCAATAGTTAAAGAGTCTGGGAATTTGGGTGAACCAGTTGTTGTTGTAAAGTCTGCTGGAACTGTTGATTACATTAAGGGTGAGATCAATCTGACAACTCTCAATATATCAGGAACAACAAAAACAAATAATATAGTTGAGGTTCAGGCATATCCAGAATCAAATGATGTTATTGGATTAAAGGATTTATACTTAAACTTTAATGTTGAAAATAGTAAGATAAATATGGTTAAAGATACTATTACATCTGGAGAACAGATATCCGGCGTTGGATTTAAAGTCACTTCAAGTTATTCAAACGGGGCATTAAAGAGAGGATAAAATGATAAAAACGGGTTTTGAAACTAGAGTAAAAATTCATCAAATTCTAGAAAATCAGCTTCCAGAATTTATTCTTTCAGAATCTCCAAAAGCAGCAGAGTTTTTAAAACAATATTACATTTCTCAAGAAGCTCCTGGCGGATCAATTGATATTGTAGAGAATTTAGATCAATATTTAAAGTTAGATAATTTGACACCAGAAGTCATTACTGGAGAGTCAACACTAGAATATGATATTACTGACACATCTGATACTATTGAAATTGGCGATACAAAAGGATTTCCAAGAAATTATGGTTTATTAAAAATAGATGATGAAATTATTACATATTCCGAAATACAAGGTAACACCTTTATCGGTTGTGTTCGTGGATTTAGTGGAATAACAACATACCATTCTGAAATTGAAAAGGGTGAAATAGTATTCAGCACTTCTGAGGCAGACTCTCACTCTGCCGGGTCAAGAGTTATAAACTTAAGTTCTTTATTTTTAAAAGAATTTTATAAAAAAGTTAAATATAGTCTTACTCCTGGACTAGAAGATCTAGATTTTGTACCAGAACTGGATGTAAGCAACTTTATCAAAGAGGCACATGCTTTTTATGCATCTAAAGGTACTGAAGAGTCTTTTAGAATACTATTTAATGTTCTATATGGAGTAACTCCAAGAGTTATTGATTTAGAAGAATATCTAATTAAACCATCTGCTTCTGAATTTATTAGAAGAGAAATTGTTATTGCAGAAAGAATTTCTGGAGATCCACTCAAACTAATTGGTCAAACAATTAGAAAATCTACAGACCCAGACACTAAAGCATCGGTTTCTGAGGTAGAAATTTTATCAAATAGTGGACTTACATATTACAAACTATCATTATTTGTTGGATTTAGTGAGAATGCTTTAATTGAGGGAACTTTCAATGTTCCTGGTAGAACAAGAGTAATTGGAGATGTTCCTGCTGGATCTCAAGTAATTACTGTAGATTCTACTGTAGAATTTCCAAATTCTGGAACTGTATTTTCTGCAGGAAATACAATAACATATACAGATAGAACTATTAATCAGTTCTTAGGATGTAGTGGAATTGAAACTGAAATTCCATCAACATCTGATATACGTTTTGATGAAGTAATGGTCGGTTATGAAGAAGCTGATTTAACCAGACCAGTTGAATTAAGAATAACAGGAGTTTTATCTAAATTTGTCCCAGTATCCGATATTAACTTTACAGATGAGGGAGAAGTAATTTATGTTAAAAATCTTGGTGAAATAATTAAAAATCCAGATGAAGATAAAACTAAAAAAGAAATTTTTTCAAATTCCTGGATTTATAACACATCGGTAAGATACCAAGTAAAAAATATTTCAGGATCAACATTCTCACTATATTCTGATATTGACAAATCTTCTCTAAAAGTTGGAGATGAGGTAGAAATTCTCAGAAGGAACACTCAAATAGTTGAGTATTCCGATGCTATTGTTTCGAGTATTAACAAAGCAACAAAAGAAATTCTTTTAGATAACTTAAGTGGATTTACGTATAATTCATCATTACTTTATGATATTAGAAGAAATTTAAAGAAAGCGTCTAGTATTGGTGCCGAATTACAATATGGAAATGATATTATAACATGCGATATTCAAAATGTATATAATGAGAATGATGAATACATGTATGTTGCATCAAATTCATTACCATCATATAATATTGAAACCGAAATACTATCGAGAACTATTTTAGAAGCAAATGGAGATAGAATTCAAGAATATAATCAAGCAACTTTAAAATATTCTGTAATATCATTTGACACTGATGTTCCATTTATAACCGGAGATGAAGTCTACTATTCTCCAGAGTCTCAAGAAATACCAGGATTGGCGGAAGGGTTGTACTATGTCAGAGTATTATCTGATGCAAATAAAATAAAACTTTATACATCAAGATCATTTATTCCGACAGATGATTTTATCGAATTTGGAGATCTACCATCTGGATCTGGATCACATACATTTACTTTATCAAGACAAAACAACCTACAAATAGGACCACAAAAGTCTCTTAAGAAATTCAAATTGAATCCAGATATTCAATATGGATCTGCAACAAAAACAACAGCGGATACAATTGGTATTTTGATTGATGGTGTAGAAATTTCATCATATAAAACTAATGATAGAATTTTTTATGGTCCATTAGAAGAAGTTAAAATCTTAAACTCTGGTCAAAATTATGATGTAATTAATCCTCCTTTTATCCAAATTTCTGCAGGAATAGGAACTACTGCTTTAGTAAATGTAGTTGTTCAAGGATCTGTTAAAGAAGTTCTAGTTGATCCCCAAGACTTTGATATTGACGATGCTATATCGGCAACGTTGACCGGTGGAAATGGATCTGGATGCATATTGAAACCAATTACATCTAGAAGATATCGAGAAATAGAATTTAATGCTGCATCAACTTCACAAGGCGGTGGTTTAGACGTTGATAATGATGATCTATCCTTTATCAATAATCACAACATAGTCAGTGGTCAAGCACTAGTCTATTTGACTAATGATAATAATCCAATAAGTATAGGAACATTTAGAGGAAGTAATGATGCTGTTGGGGAATATCTTGAGCATAATGGTGTATATTATGCTCAAGTGACCGGTCCAAAAACGATACGAATCTATAAGACAAAAACTGATTATGTAGCAGGTATCAATACTGTCGGATTTACCACAGAAAGTAATTCAGGAATTCAAAAATTTAGAATTTCTGAAAGTAAAAAAACAGTAACAGGAATAGAAGTAGTAAATCCTGGAGATGGATATACGAATAGAAAGTTGAAGGTAAAACCTGTAGGAATATCAACCTTAGATGATTCGGTAAACTTTAAAAATCATGGGTTTAATAACAAAGATATCGTAGAATATTATTCTGAAGGGGGGAGTATCTCTGGATTATCCTCCACCACTCAGTATTATGTTATAAAAATTGACAATGACAAATTTAGATTGGCAGATGCTGGAATAGGTGCAACAATAACTTCAAATTATGATAGAAAAAATTATGCGAAGTTTTCTTCAGTTGGGTCCGGATATCAGGTATTCAAATATCCAAATATTTCAGTTCAAGTGAATGTTAGATTTAGAGATGGAATATCCGGAATTGTAAGTGCATATCCTGTAGTTCGTGGATCAATAATCGATACTTATTTGTATGAAAATGGTACTGAATATGGATCAACCATTTTAAATCTTCATAAGAAACCATTATATGAAGTTAAAACTGGTAAAGATGCACAAATCAAAACCTTTGTAAGAGGAGGTAAAATTGTATCTGTACAGGTTTTAAGTGGAGGACGTGATTATTACTCCACTCCAGAACTAAAAGTAAATGGTGAGGGAATTGGTGCAAAATTAAGAGCTGTTGTTCAAAATAATGTTATTACTGAAGTAATAATATTAAATGGTGGCGTTAACTATGTTGATGATACTACTAGTGTTACAATTATAAATCCAGGATCCGATGTTGCACTTGATCCTATTGTTAGAGGATTAACAGTTAATAGATTTGCTAGATTTGGTGATATTGATTTAAGAAAGTCAATAACTAACTTAAAGTATTCTGTAGTCGGATATTCGACGGATATTGGAAAAAATTATTATGGAGATAGTGGTTCTGGTCACTCACCAATTATTGGATGGGCTTTAGATGGAAATCCAATTTATGGTCCATATGGATATTCAGATCCAGAAGATTCCGATTCTGATATTAAAATTTTACAATCTGGATATACGTTAAATATAACAAATGTTGAAAATAGACCAACTTCTTTTGGTCGAGGATTTTTCATAGACGATTATACATTTGATAATTCTGGGGATTTAGATGTATGTAATGGTAGATATTGTAAAACTCCAGATTTTCCAAAGGGAACATATGCATATTTTGTATCCGTAGAGTCAAGTTTAGCAGTAAATAAGATTATACCAAAATTCCCATATTTTGTTGGTGATCAGTTTAGATCAAATTTATTAGATGATAGTTATATTGTAAATCAATATTTTGACTTCAACTCAGGAAACATTATAAGAAATACACTTCCATATAACGTTTCCGATCCTTATTCTGGTAGTGATTTCTTGGTGGAATCTAATGAAATCACAAATCAAACATCTAAAGTAATATCAGTATTAAGTGGATCTGTAGATTATCTAACTCTATCAGAACCAGGATCAAATTATAAACTTGGAGATTTTGCAGTATTTGATAATACTGGAACTGGTGGTGGTGGAGCCTCAGCAGAAGTTTCTCTAATAAGAGGAAAGACCGTCAACCAATTAGATACGGAGATCATAAAATATGAAGATGTTGTTCTAGTTTGGAATAATGAAAATGAGGTTTCTGGATATATATCGACAACACATACATTTAATCAGAATGATAATGTTTATTTGACAGGGATAAGTACTGATTTAAAGGGTGTTCTCGGTAAAAATTACATTGTTGGCGTTTCTTCCGAAAGAACGTTCTTATACAAAAATCTTCCATCATCTCCAATAGCAGGAGTAGTTACCGACATCTTCCTTTCAGAACTTACACCAAATATTTCTATTGGAAGCACAATTCGTATTGGATCCGAAATTTTGTCAGTTTTGAATCGTTTTGATACTAGAAAAATTTTGAGAGTAAGAAGGGGTTCTTCTGGATTAGCACATACTGCATCAACCTCTGTAGATCTTTTACCAAGTTACATTTCTCTTCCAGTAAAGACGCCGAGATTCCAATCAACCTTAAACAAATTTATATATTTTAATCCTAACGAATCTATTGGTGTTGGCAACTCTGTGGGATTCAGCACATCTGTGGAATCAACTATAGCTATTGGTGAAAATCTTATCGAGAATGTTTCTATACCAACTCAATCTATTAGAGTTCCAAATCACCCATTTAAAACTAATGAAAGGGTTCTAATAAAGAAACCCTCTGGTACTGCCGCATTATCTGTTCAAGATACTCCGACAGGACCAATAAATTCAATTTTAACAGGAACTTCGGAAGAAGTATTCTATGTTATTAAAAAATCTGATGATCTGATTGGTATAGTAACTAGTGTTGGATTAACTACTACAACTAATGGACTATTCTTTGCATCCAATGGTTCAGACAATTTTGAGTATTATATACGGACTGATTATGACCAAATAACTGCAGATGTAAATCGTGTAACAACTCTTGTCTCTCTTTCTACAAGTCATGGACTTGAAAATGGAGATACTATTAATCTATCCTTAAATTCAAATCAAGTAATTGGAATAGGAACCTCAACTTCCGTAAAAATTAAATTTGATGAGAATAACTCAAAAATACTTGTAAATCCCATTGGTTTCGCATCAGAAAATGTAAATCTTGAAAAGGATATTATCAACTTAGTTTCTCACGGATTCTTTAATGGAGATAAAGTTTATTATACATCCGATCTTGTTATGTCTGGTGTTGATACTGGATATTATTATATTAAAGTATTGGATGAAAATAATTTTACTCTATGTGAAACTTTATATGATGTCTCTGCATTCCCACAAAATATTGTAAGTATTGCTTCAACTGGTGGATTGTCGCATGAATTATCTCTCGTTAATCCAGAATTGAGGATAATAAACAACAATGATTTAGTCTTTGACTTATCAGATTCATCTCTGATTGGATACTCTTTAAAATTCTTCTATGATAAAGATTTTAAGAATGAATTTGTTTCTGTAGGAAATACAAATAATTTTGCAGTTATTGGCGTAGGTACAATTGGAATTAGTTCTGAAGCAAGTGTAACTTTAAAATATAATTCCAATAATCCACAGAGTCTTTTTTATACCCTAGAAAAATCTGGATTTATATCAACATCGGATATAGATGTTAAAAATTCTTCTAAAATTTCTTATAATCAAAGTACATATACTGGAAGATATAAAGTATTTGATGCAAATTTAAATTCAACACAATTTAAAATATCTTTAACTAAAATACCAGAATCTTTAACTTATAACAAATCACAATGCGATAATATATCATACACAACAAATTCTACAACTGCTCTTGGGGGAATTGCAAGATTATCGTTGACTGGAGGTGGAACAGGATATAAAAAATTACCAGTCATTTCATCATTTAACACAACTTTTGGTGATGGGGCAAAAGTTTTTTCTGGTTCATATAATATTGGAAAAATTGACAATGTTCAAATTATAGATCCAGGATTTGAATATCCATCTGATGTAACTCTTAGACCACAAGCTTTAGTTCCATCTACATTCTTTATTACAGATTCTGATTTTGTATCGAGTATTGATCTTCAATTTGGAGGAAAAAATTACACAAGTCCACCAGAATTAGTTCTTATAAATTCTGATGGTATAAAGATTAATAATGGAATTATTGAACCAATAATTAATGGATCAAGTATAGGATCAATAAAAATTGTAGAGTCACCAAATGGGTTGAATGCTTCGACACACACTCTAAAAGCAATTAATAATAGTAATGGTTTCTCAGTTACTAATGTACTATATTCACAAGGAGCTGGAATTGTAACTTGTAAGTTATTGACACCAATTGTCGGATTTTCTACTAATGTTGTTAATGTTGGAGACAAAATATTTGTAGAGGGTTTTGAAAAATATGGATCTACTGGAGATGGATTCAACTCTGAAGATCATCAATATGAATTTTTTACAGTATCTGATTACAGAAATTTAAATCCAGCAGAAGTTGAGTTTGATTTATCAAATTATACTTCAAATGCAGGAATAGCAGTAACTTCTCCAAATTTTGCTACAATTGTTAGATATGAAGATTATCCAAGATTTTCTGTCATAAAAGGATCTTCATCATTTAGAATTGGTGATAGTCTATTACTAAAATTATCAAATAATAATTATTTTGAGACTGATTGGGTTGTAACAGATGCAAAACTCAATTTTATTAAGGCTGTTGGCAGATATAATTTAAATATTGGAGATAATATTCTTGGAACTTATAGTGGAACAAGAGCAAAAATCGATAGCGTTATAAGTAATGATGCTAGATTTGAAATTAATTATTCTATAAGAAAAGATCTTGGGTGGTTGGATAATACTGGAAAATTAAATGAAGATTATCAGGTTATTCCAGATAATGATTATTATCAAACACTCTCATATACAGTTAAGAGTCCAATAACATTTGAAGAATCGACAAGTTCAGTAAATTCTTTATTACACACAACTGGTCTTAAAAACTTCTCAGACACAGAAGTTAAATCGGAAGCGGCCGCTTCTATCGGTTCAACTACTATAGATGCCTTAGCAGTTTTTGATTTTATTGATCAAAGACGTGTTGATACCATTAATAATTTTGATTTTGGTGTAGATACTGATACTCTAGAATCGAGATCAAATCGCATAAAAGTAAAAAATAAGAAATTATCTGGTTATATTGAGTGTAGAACAAATAGAGTTTTAAAAATTGATGATATTAGTCAGCAGTTTTCAAATACAAGATCATCATTAAATCCATATGTTGAACTACCATTTGATGATTCTTTTGGAAGATATTTAATCCAAATTATTGATCCAAATTCGTCTAACGTTCAAGTAACGGAAGCACTGGTAGTTAAAAGTCCAAATGACGTTATTACTTTTGAAAAATCATCTATATTTAATACTGACGAACAACTTGTAGATGTTGAAGCAAATAAGGATGAATTTGATAATACTTCTCTCAGATTCTATCCATTAGATCCAAATGATACGGATTATGACATTAAAATTATTAAGTCATCATTTAATAGTGATACTGTTGGCATTTCTACACTTAGTGTTGGATTTGTCAATTTAGTTGGAGCGGTAAATTACGCTGCTGTTGGAATAACCACTGAAATTATAAGTGCAAATACTGATAATGTAGAATCTTATTATGTTACAGCAGAAGTCTATGATAAAAATAGAGATGTTTTTAGAAATATTGTTGAACTCTACATTACTCATGATGGGACAAATACATATCAGTCAGAATATTTCCTTGATACATTATCTACCGATTCAAACTCAAACTCTTTTATTGGAACATTCACATCACGTATTGATGGGGATAATATCTTTATTGACTATGAAAACGTTGGTTTTGATGGAGATGTTCTAATTAGATCCAAAGTTGTTGGATTTGGATCAACTGCTGTTGGATTTGGAACTTATAGATCTATTTTAGAAGGTCAAATTGAAGGGTCAGAAAGATCATTTAAATATGAATCTAGATATACTTCGGTTTCTTCAGCATCAACTTCAATTGCAAATTTTGTCAAGGAGGAAGTATCGACAATTAAATCTCTGGTAAGAGTTTCTTATGGAGACACTAGTGCTTTACATCAGGTTTTATTAATCAACAATAATGGTACATGTGGTGTTGTACAATATCCATTTGTATCAATTGGATCTACTTCTGGTATTGGTACTTTTGGACCAGAATTTTCTGGAAGTAATGGACAGTTATTATTCTATCCAGATGCATCGATAACAGATGTGGTTAACATAAGTTCATTTAATGAGTCAATTTACACCCTTAGTGATTTGGAAAATGTCTATCCATCGCTAGAATATGGAAAGGTAAGAGATCAATTAGAATTATTATTCTATAATGCTGTAAATGGTAATAGAGCTAATAAGACAAGATTTACATTGAAAAGTGATGGATATCCAGTATTCTCTAAGAGATTCAATCCTGCTAGCACAGATTACTTGGTTCCAGATACTGGATTAATTAAAATTAAAAATCACTTCTTTAGCACAGGAGAAAGACTTACATATACTCCAAGATCAACTTTTATTGGAATTAATTCAGTTAGCGTAAGTATTGGTGCAACACTAACACAATCTGGTGTAGTAACAACAATTCTACCTTCAGAAGTATATGCAATAAAAATTGATAATGACCAGTTAAAATTAGCAACTAGAAAAGATTATGCTGAAGCAGGTATTGCAGTAACATTTACGGATGCTGGATCTGGCAATTCTCACGAATTGGAGATGTATAAGAAACTTGAGAAGTCTCTCATTACAATAGATGGAATTGCACAATATCCATTGGCATATACACCTATCAATACTATATTATATGAAAATTCTGGATCTATAAGTGATAATGATACAATATTCTCATTACAATCAATACAAAACATTCTACCAGAAGATATTGTAAAGATTGATGATGAATTGATGAGAGTTACAAATGTTGGACTATCAACATCAAGCACTGCTGCGATAACTGGTGTTGGAACATATTATAATCTTGAAGTTAGAAGGGCACAACTTGGAACGGTTGCAATTGCACATACTGATGGAACTGCCGTAAGAGTTTATAGTGGAAATTATAACATTGTATCTTCAGACATTCACTTCACAGCAGCTCCAACAGGTAAAATTAGCAATATTAGAAATTCGTCAAATCTTAACTTTGAAAGAGCAGTATTTGGTGGAAGGGTTTATTTAAGAAATGACTATACGAATAATAGAATATTTGATGATATTTCGTCAAACTTTACTGGATTAGGTCAAACTTATACAACTTATGTTGGTGGTTTGAATACAACAGGTATTCAAACTGGCAGTTCTTTAGTTTTCTTGAATGGAATATTCCAAACACCAACAACACAAAATAATCCATTGAATAACTATGATTATGTTTCAAATTCTGGAATTTCTAGTATTGTATTTACAGGAATAACTTCGTCTAATGGAAATCTAGTTATTTCTGAGTATGATGTAAACCAAAACCAGTTGCCAAGAGGTGGTGTTATTGTTTCTATTGGTGCAACACAAGGTCTTGGATTTGCACCACTATATCCAGCACAAATTGGAATTATTACTAATGCATCTGGTGGTATTGGTTCTATTGTTTCCATCGCACAAACAGTATTTCCAACCGATAGAGACCCTCTTGATATCGTAACATTTAATTATGATAATACAACTGGAGTATGCACATTCACACTATCCGAAGAGCACAACCTTAAGGTTGGTGATAGTTTAAGTTTATATGGACTTGAGTTTGAGTGCAATTCTCAAGAAGCAGTTCAAAGCATTAATGTTGTTAGTGCCGTATATACTGAGTCAACTGGAATTGCAACTATTACTCTTGCATCACCACATGGTCTAATTCAAAACAGAGATTACATTAAACTATCTGGTCTAGAATTCTCATGTGATTCTTGGACTGGTATTACGACTTATAATGTAACTGCAGCAGATTATACAGAATCTACAGGAATTACAACAATTATTACTAATGCAAATCATGGATTAGAGGTTGGTGATTATGTAAAACTTGCCAATTTAGAATTCTCATGCAACTCTTGGACAGGAATTGCCACTTATAATGTAACAAATCTTGAGTACAATGAGGTTTCTGGTATCGCAACTGTCTTTCTTGATGCAGAACATGGTCTAGATGTTGGTGATTATGTAAGACTTGCTGATATTGAATTATCCTGCACTTCCGAACACATTGGATTCTCTTCCACTAAGTTCCCTTATCCAGCAGGACTTGATGATTATGGTGATCCATATCCACAAAGTAGTTCAAATACTTTAGGTGGTACTTGGGATGTTTATAGAACTATTGTAGGCACTTCTGGCACATCATTAGTCTTTAATGTCGGCGTTTCAACTATTTCACACACCTATGCTTCTGGTGGAACAGCGACTATTGGTATCACATCTTCAATATTCCCATATCCAGGCGGAAGTCATGGAACACTTGGTAACACATATGATGTTTATAGAGTTCTTACAGGTACTTCTGGAACAACAATTGTAGTTAATGGTGGAATTTCTACTATTGCCCACACTTATGTCTCTGGTGGAACAGCGACTATTGGTATTACAACTTCATTCTTCCCATATCCCGGTGCAAGTGCAAATACCCTTGGAGATACCTATGACGTATTCCCACTAAGAACGGGAAGCATTGGAACATCACTTGTTCTTAATGTTGGAGTTTCTACTATTGCACACACTTATGTTGGTGGTGGTGTTGCTATTGTTGGTGTAACAACAACTATTTTCCCATACCCTGGTGCTGGTCCAACTGGAGGAATTTATAAGGCACTTACAGGAACCTCTGGAACATCTGTAACAGTCAATGGTGGTATTTCTACTATCGCCCATACTTATGTTGGTAGCGGCATCTGTACAGTTGGTCTAGAGTGGCACGATTACAACTATGGATCTGGATATTATAACAATAACGTTTCTATTGCAATAACATCCCCAACTGGTAATGCTGCTCAGATCAGTGCCGTTGTTGGTGTTGGTGGAACTTTGATATTTACTATTGATAATGCTGGTTCTGGATATGCATCAACTAACACTAGGATTGATATTTCTGAACCATCATATGAAAATCTATCTGTAGTTGGTGTTTCTAGATTAGGAATCGGTTCTACTACTGCCACTGGTTCAAATGCTTTAATTTCACTTAAAGTTGGAGCAAATGATAATATTAACTACGATGGAACTTTTTATGATGGAGCAAACTTGATTGATAGCAACGCACAATTGATTGCTGATGTTGCCGTTGGAAGAATGCTTGCAGCATTCCCAGGATTCTCTGTACCTGGTGGCAATTCGGAATGTTCCGATGACATTAAGACCGTTCTTTCTGGTATAACTTATGGATTGAGATTTGGTGGTAACGATAAAGTATATGATGCTGCAAATGTCTATGCAACCGGAAATTATCTAGAAGGTGAAGAAGAAGAGTCAATTTATGCATTTGAACAGGTAAAGGATCTTGCTATCGAGGCAATGACAAATACACCAATAACAATTGGTGGATATTCAAACTTAGAGCAAGTATTTGACCTTACAGTAATTGGCGATACTTCTGGCGTTGCTGGAATTTATACTTCAACAGATTGTGCTAATGTTGCCTCAGCAATCAATAGTTATATTGGAATTATAACAACAACTATTGATACTGGAACAATTCCAACAAGTAAAACAGTTGCCCCAGGATCTTTATTCCAGGTTACTGACTTTAAGATCTCAAGACCTGGATATGGATTCGAAGTTGGAGATGTCTTCAAACCAGTTGGACTTGTAACAGATGGAAGATTGGCTAATCCTATTAGTGATTTTGAAATAACAGTTCTTCAAACATTTACTGACAAAATAGCTTCATGGGAAGTTGGGGAATTTGATTATATTGATTCTATTAAAGATCTACAAGATGGTATAAGAAGAAGATTCCCACTTTATTTCTCTGGACAACTACTTAGCTTTGAGACCAATAAAAATGATAGAGATTCATCCCTCATCGATTTGGGTAATTTATTATTGATTTATGTAAATAATGTTCTCCAAGTTCCTGGAGAAGGATATGAATTTACAGGGGGTACTTCTTTTATATTCTCCACTGCACCAGATCCAGAAGATAGTGTTGTTATATTCTTCTACAATGGAACAAAAAATGTTGATAGTGTTTCTGTAAACGTAGCAGAAACAGTAAAAGTTGGTGATATTGTAAAACTTGATAGCTCCCCATCTATTTCTGGTTCAGTATCACAAGAAAATAGGACTATTTTTAGTATTCCAGCATCAGATATTTTAGAAACCAACTCATATAATGGTTTAGGTATTGATGATGCAAATTATCGCCCATTAAGTTGGACAAAGCAAAAAATTGATAGGATTATCAATGGTGAAAAAGTTTATAAGTCTAGAGACTCTATAGAGGCTCTTGTTTATCCAACATGCAGAATCATTAAAAATGTTACAAATGCTGATACTGAATTGTTTGTTGATGATGCACAATTCTTTAATTATGAAGAAAATGAGTCCTCGATAACTATAGAATCTGTTGGTGGAATCATAATTCCACAAACAGAATTAGAAACTGCAAAAGTAACTGCATCTATTGGTGCTGGTGGAACAATCTCATCACTTAGTATTGTATCTGGTGGTTCTGGATATATTGGTGTTTCTACAGAAATTTCTTTTGCAACACCAGAAAATGTTGGAGTTGGAATTGGAACCACAGCATCTGCAACAATTGCAATTACCAATGGATCATTGACAGCACCAATAACCATTACAAATCCAGGTTATGGTTATACTCAAGCACCTATTGTTCTCGTATCAACTCCACAATTCAACAAAGAAAATATAACTAATATTACCACAGTTGAAGGGTTTGCAGGAATAATCACTGGAATCGGTACAACTACTGGAACTGGTAGTCATCCATTGGCACTTAAATTGAATCTCAAAAATCCAGGTTCAAACTTTACTGGATTGGAGGTTGGATATCCAATTTATATTCATAATACACATGTTGGCAATGGGGTAACCTCTGTAGATTCTGATGATAGTGCGGTTGTTGGTATCGGTACAACTTTCTTAGATAATATCTATTATATCCACTCAATTACAAAATCAACTGAAAATGCTGAAATAATTACAAATATTGATTCTGGATCAGTTATTGTTGGCATTGCTTCCACTGGAGATCTTCTTGGTAGATTCTCTTGGGGAAGATTGAGTGGATTTAATAGAGGATTATCTCCAATTTCTATTGGTGTTACTGGATATACCATGAATGTTGGACTATCAACCTTCCCAACAATACAGAGAAGAGACTTTGGTCTGAGAAACAATGGATCTCTGAGAAAAGACCTAGGGTAAAACCTAGTATAAATATAGAAAAAAGCTAGTGGATAATGGCAGCCATTGTAACGGATCAATTTAGAATTTTAAATGCGAATAATTTTATAGAAACAGTTGATAATGCAAACAATTCTTATTATGTTTTCTTAGGTCTTCCAAATCCAACACGTGTTGGATTTGGCGGTGCAGTTGATTGGGATACCAACACCCCAAATCCAATTGACAATACAAATAATCTCAACCATTCTGGTGATATCATGCTTTTTGGAAAAAAAGTCACCAGTTTAAATGTACGAAGATTAATTAGAAGAGTTAATTGGACTAAAGGTACTCGATATGAAATGTACAGACATGATTATAGTATTGACTCACCATCACCAATAACTCAAGCATCGAGACTTTATGATGCAAATTATTATGTGATGAATGAAAATTATGGTGTTTATATTTGTATTGATAATGGATCTTCTGGTATAAACACCACAGGTAATGCATCTCAAGATGAGCCATTATTTACAACGTTAGAACCATCAAGAGCTGGTGAGAGTGGAGATGGTTATCTTTGGAAATATCTATTTACAGTTTCTCCAAGTGATATTATCAAATTTGACTCAACTGAATATATTTCATTACCGAATAACTGGCAGACATCTACTGATAATCAAATTGAAGCAGTCAGGTCAAATGGAGATTCGTCGGTAAATAATAATCAGATTAAAAAAGTTTATATTGAAAATGGTGGGTCCGGTTATTCTGGGGGATTGGGTCAAGAAGTAGATATTCTCGGAGATGGTAGCGGCGGAAGAGTTATCATCGATGTTGTTGGTGGTGAAATTACAAATGCAGTAATTTCTTCTGGAGGAAAAGGATATACTTATGGAATGGTGGATCTTGGTTTGATCAATACAAATGCTTCTGCAGATTTTGCAAAATTAATTCCAATTATTCCACCATCTAAAGGTCATGGGTATGATCTTTATAAGGAGTTAGGTGCAGATAAAGTTTTAGTTTATGCAAGATTTGACGATTCCACAAAAGATTTCCCAATTGATACAAAATTTTCTCAGATTGGAATTTTAAAAAATCCAACATCAATTGGATCAACATCAACATTTACTGAGAATGAGTTTTCTTCTTTATATGCACTCAAATTTACATCAACAACGGGAACAATTAGTGTTGGAGACAAGATAAGACAAAGTGTTACTGGTGGGACAGCACTTGGATTTGTTGCATCATACGACGAAGAAACAAAAGTACTTAAGTACTTTAGAGACAGATCATTATATTTTAATCAATCAACTCTAGATCAAACTGATTATATTGGAGTTACAACAGCATCAAAAGTTTTAGATTTTTCATCTTCAGCAACTCCAGTGACAACTGCATCTGGATTTGTTGGATCAATTGATTTGAATTTTACAGGAATAACAACAAATCCAACTGGAACAAAAATTATTAGTCTTGGGTCAAGATTCACTAATGGACTTGCTTCTCCCGAGATAAATAAAGGATCTGGGGATGTAATTTATATTGACAATCGACCCCTTATTAACAGAAATTCTCGCCAAAAAGAAGACGTTAAAATCATTCTGGAATTCTAAAAAATGCCACAAAAGACTAATCTAAATATAAATCCATATTATGATGATTTTGATAAGGAAGATAACTATTATAGGGTTCTGTTTAAACCAGGATACCCTATTCAGGCTAGGGAATTAACTACACTTCAATCAATTCTTCAAGATCAGATTGAGTCTTTTGGAAGTCACATGTTTAAGGATGGCTCAATGGTCATCCCTGGTGGAATTACTTACATTTCCGAATATTATTCTGTAAAGATAAACGAGGATCACTTAGGAATTCCCGTTACATTGTATCTTGATAAGTTAATAGGTAAGAAATTAACAGGCGCTACAAGTGGTATATCACTGGTTGTAGATTCATATTTGACACCAGCAATTTCAACAGATGTAACTGATATTACTCTTTTTGTACAATATCTAAATTCCGGATTAAATAACGAAATAGAATTTTTAACTGATGGTGAGGACCTTATTATAGAAGAGTCCTTCATTTATGGGAATACTTCTATCACACAAGGAGATACGATAGCATCTCTAGTAACTACAGAAGCATGTGCCATTGGATGTGCAGCAGCAGTTTCTTCTGGAGTTTATTTTATTAGAGGATCATTCGTAAACGTTTCCTCTGACAAAATTGTATTAGATGCGTATACCAATCGCCCATCATATAGAGTTGGTTTAAATGTCTCTGAAGAAGTTATAACGGTAAAAGAAGATTCTGGGCTTTATGATAATGCAAGAGGATTTTCAAACTACGCAGCACCTGGATCTGATAGGTTAAAAATAACAACAACTTTAACAAAAAAACCACTAACAGATATTGACGATAAGAATTTTATCGAACTTCTCAAGTTAAATGGTGGAGATGTTAAAAAATTACAAAATAAGTCTCAGTATTCAATAATTAAAGACTATTTTGCAAAAAGAACCTTTGAAGAATCTGGAAACTACGCTGTAGATAAATTTGGTGTTAGGATTACAGAATCATTAAATGATAGAATTTCAAATGAAGGAACATATTTCCAAGGAGAAACTACTCAAAACGGATTAGTTCCTTCAGATGATTTAATGTCTGTGAAGATATCTCCGGGAAGAGCATATGTAAGAGGATTTGATATTGAAAAATCGGAAGAAACCATTATTGATATAGAAAAACCGAGAGATAGAATTAATGTCCCAAGATCTTTAGTTCCATTTGAGTTTGGCACTCTTTTAAGAGTTAATAATGTTCAAGGAACACCATATTTTGGATTAAATAATGTTAATAATATTGTAAGTCTTTACAATCAAAGAAGGGATTCCAGTACAACATCCCCATCAGGATGGGGAACAAAAATTGGTGATGCTAGAGTATACTCATTTAGTCTAACAGACGATACTTACAAAAATAAGGCATCTCAGTGGGATTTATATTTATTTGATGTCCAAACTTATACAATTATCACAGTAAATCGGTCATTAAACTCAACTCAGTGCCCCGCAACTACTTATGTTAGAGGTCTAAGTAGTGGTGCTACTGGATATGTTGTAACAGCTGCTGCAGGAACTTCTATATCACTTACACAAACTTCTGGGACATTTTTAGTTGGAGAATCAATTATTCTTAATGAAGATATTACTATCTCAAGAAGTACTACAGCAGTAGCACAATATTCTGTAGATGATATCAAGGCAGTATACCAAGATAATGCATCATTCTCTGGTATGCAACAGGATTTCATGGCAGATTCTGTTTTGTCTCAAAGTTCCACAGTTCCAGGATTGGGATTTAGTGACAGATTAACAATCACAACTGGAGGAAATGTAACTTGTCCTGGTAAAACCTTTGCTAAGGTGAAGGTAGGATCTATTATTAGATACCAAATATCTGGTTTGGCATATGAAACTTTTAACAGAGTTAGTGCAGTTGCAGCAGATGCACGTTCATTTACAGTTGTTGCCGTAACAAACGTAAATGATGTTTGTTCTGGAGCACTTCCAGCAGCAAATCAAACAGTTCCTGCCTTTATTGGTACAACAAAGTTATTTAATAAAGAAAATCAGGGATTATATGCACCTTTAAGTCATACAAATGTTGGAAATGTAAATCTCTCAGGATCCAATCTATCTATTAGAAAACAAGTAAATTCTTTATCAACCAGCGGAACCGGAACATTAAATATTACTACCGCATCTATTGGAATAACAAGTGCATTTTTTGAGACTTTTGATGCTGAAAGATATTCTGTACATTATTCTGATGGAACAATCGAAGACTTGACCGGTGATCAAGTTTCCATAGTCTCTGACGGAGCAGAAGTAGCATTTACTGGTTTATCAACAAGTTCTTCAAATGTCACAGTTAATGTTTCTCTTGTAAAGGATTCTATAATATCAAAACAAAAAAATTATATTAGATCTTCAAAATTAACAATCAATAAAACTCAATCTGGTGTTGGAACCGATTCAAACGGTTTGGTAAAAAATGAATATTATGGTTTAAGAGTAGAAGATAAAGAAATTTCTTTGAATAGACCAGATGTTGTAAAAATAACTAAAGTATTAGAGTCTCTGAATAGTTCAGATCCAGTTCTTGATAAGTTGACATTTATTTCTGGATTGGGGTTAAATGTCAATGCAATTGTTGGAGAATTAGTCATTGGTGCAGAAAGTGGGTCTGTTGCACAAGTTGTAGAGGCGACATCTCCTTCAGAAATTAATATCGTTTATCTATCTCAAGAAAAGTTTATAGTTGGAGAATCTGTAACTTTTGATGAATCTGGTATTATAACAAATCTCCAAAATATTACCAATGGTTCATATCTTGATGTAACTAATAATTTCAGATTAAATAAAGGACATAAAGATCAATACTATGACTATTCGAGATTGGTACGCCAAACAGATTCAATACCTTCAAGAAAACTTCTAGTAATTTATGATTATTATGAAGTTCCATCCTCAGATGTTGGTGATGCATATACTGTTGCATCTTATCCAGCAGAAAGATTTTCTAAAGATATGCCACTATATCCAAGTGGATTAAGATCTTCAGATACACTTGACTTTAGACCATCTGTTAGCGTATTTACAAGCACATCAGCATCTCCTTTTGCATATTCGAGTAGAAATTTTGCTTCGTCTGGAACTAATTCATCTTTGATTATTACTCCAAATGAAAGTTCCTTAGTTTCTTATGACTACTATCTTCCAAGAAAAGATCTCATTGTTCTTGACGCATTAGGAAATTTCTCAGTCATCAAAGGTGTATCCTCATTAGATCCAAAATACCCAACAAATGTTGAAGGGGCAATGGATATTGGAACTATTGACCTTCCACCATATTTGTATAATCCAAATGATGCAGTAATTCGTCTGGTTGACAATAGACGATATACAATGAGAGATATTGGAAAGCTTGAAGATAGAATAGAAAATCTTGAGGTTACGACTTCATTAAGTTTACTCGAATTAAATACAAAATCATTACAAATACAAGATGCTGATGGACTTTCAAGATTTAAAACTGGATTCTTTGTTGATGACTTTAAGGATAGCTCTTTTATAGACATTAACGATCCAGATGCAGAATGTGCAATAGATAGTGTCAATAAAGAACTTGTATGCCCTCTACAAAACTATTCGATTACACCAGAATTAGTTCTTTCTTCGGGAACAGATTATTCTTCAGTAGATTATTCTGCAGATCTTGATTTATTTGATTCTAGCGTTAGAAAAACAGGTGATTTAATTACATTGAATTACACTGAAAGTGCTTGGATAGAACAACCACTCGCATCTAGAGTAGAAAATGTCAATCCATTCAATATGATTGAATTTAATGGTGCTATTTCATTAACACCTGCATCAGATAACTGGGTTAGAGATATTTTTGTTGATGGTGGTAGTAGAACAATTACAGGAAGTTTTGATGGATCATATATTGAGACTATTAAAACTAGTAGCTATCCAGATACACACTTTAGATCAAGAAACGTTGCTTTTGCTGCAGGCGGATTAAAACCATTAACAAGATACTATCCATTCTTCGATGGATCTAGTGGAGTAGATATTGTTCCAAAACTTATTGAAATCTCTATGGTTTCTGGTGTATTCTCTGCTGGAGAAACATTAGAAGCATATGTTGGAGGTGAAAAAATTGCAACCTTTAGAATTTGCGTTCCAAACCATAAATTAGGAGATATTAATAATCCAACAAGTAGATTTAGTCTAAACCCATACAATAGATCATTAACATTACCATCAGCATATACAGCATCTGCAACAATATTAAACGTAGACATACAATCTCTTGCAGCAGAAGCACAAGGTAGATTCTCTGGTCGTATAGCACGCAATTGTACATTGATTGGATCAACTAGTGGTGCCCAAGCAAATGTATCTGATATAAGACTTATAACTGATACATTTGGAGATGTTGGTGGAGCACTATTCTTTAGAGATCCGTTAACAAATCCACCACCAGCAGTAAGATTCCAAGTTGGAACTAGGACGTATAAGTTAACTTCTAGTTCTTCAAATTCGCAATCTGTTCCCGGAAGTCTACTTATTAGTAGTGCAGAAACTACTTATAGTGCTAGTGGAATAGTGGATGTTTATACACAAACTAGAGTTGTTGTAAGAAGACCACCTCCACCACCTCCACCACCACCACCAGCACAACCAAGAGGTGGAAAGGATCCTCTAGCACAAACATTTACAGTTGATGAAACTGGAGCATTCCTAACTTCTATTGACTTGTTCTTTGCAAGCAAAGATGAAAATGAGAAAGTATTTGTTGAACTAAGAACGGTAGAACTTGGAACACCAACAAATACTCTTGTCCAAGATTTTGCTAGGGTAACTCTAGAACCTTCCCAAGTAAATGTTTCCGATAACGCAGAAGTTGCAACAAGAGTAACATTCCCATCACCAATATATCTTGAGCCAAATGTAGAATACGCAATTGTAATTATTGCACCATCATCAAATAATTATGAACATTGGATTGCAAGAATGGGTGAAAGAACCGTCAATACACAATCTCTACCAAATGCGGAGAGCGTATTGGTGACAAAACAATACATTGGTGGAAGTTTATTCAAGTCTCAAAATGGAACAATATGGACTGCAAATCAATTTGAAGATCTTAAGTTCAAATTGTATAAAGCAAACTTTGTAAATCAAACTGGAATTGTATATTTCAATAATCCAACTATTAGTGAAAATACCTATGTCACCCCAACTTTACCATTAAATCCAATTAAGACACTTCCAAGAAAACTCAAAGTTGGAGTTACTTCAGCAACTAGTTCTGATATGATTTCAATCCTTTCTCCCGGAAGAAAGGTTAGTGAAGGATCTGCACCTGGACCAACAGGGTATATTGAACAGGCTGGAGGAAACATTGGCAATCTAAGTTTGAGTGGAGTTGGTACTGGTTATGCGAACGGGACTTATTCTGGGGTATCTTTCTACAATATTACTGGAAGTGGATCAGGTGCCGTTGGCGTTGTTACTATCGCTAATGGATTAGTTTCTGCAGTATCAATAGGTGTTGGTGCAACATCTGGAAACGGATACGTTGTTGGAGATGTTCTTGGAATTACTACCAGTGCCATAGGAAAAGGTGGAAAGGCATCAATAACAGTCTCTGCTATTAATTCCGTTGACACACTTTACCTAACAAATGTTCAGGGAGAAGAATTCTCCACTGGAGAAGACCTAGTTTACTATAATGATTCTGGATCAAGAGTTGCACTTGCAAATACAGATATTACTAGTTCTACGCTCGTATCAAATCTCTATGATGGATCTTCGTTGGTAGTATCTCATAATAATCATGGAATGACTTCTGACACGAATAAAGTATCGATCGCAAATATTCTTCCAAATACTCCTCCCGTTTTATTAACTTCTTCAATAGATATTAATTCAACATCAATTTCTATTGCTAGCACTGCAGGATTTGCAACTTTTGAGGGACAAACATCATCTACTGGATATGTTAAAGTCAATAATGAAATTATTTTCTATAATAGTGTCAATGGCGACAATACTTTAGGAATTGGTACAAGAGGAACTAATGGATCACTAATAAGAAATCATAATGTTGGTGATATTGCATATAAGTATGAGTTAAATGGAGTATCATTAGTAAGATTAAATACATCTTATAATATGTCTTCTGACTACTCATTAAAGACTGAAAAAGATTCCGATAAGTACGCTGTACAATTCTCTCGTGGTGATAGAGCAACTGGTGATACTCAATTGAGTTTTATTGACCAAAAATCACTTGGAGGAGATTCTGTAAGGGCATCACAAAACTTACAATTTAATACTATAATTCCACAGATTAATGTGATCACACCTGGACAAACGACAAATGTTACTTCCGAAATAAGAACAGTATCTGGTACTAGTGCTGGAGGATCCGAAATTCCATTCACGGATGAGGGTTATGAAAGTGTGGAAATTAATCAACCAAACTTCTTGTCCTCACCAAGAATTATTTGTTCATCAATTAACGAGGCAGAAAATTTATCATCACTTCCAAGAAGTAAATCATTTACTATGGCAGTTACGTTATCATCGCAAGATCCAAATCTGTCTCCAGTCATAGATACACAAAATACGACTTTAATTCTACAAAGAAATAGAGTTAATAACCCAATCTCAGATTATGCAAAAGATTCTAGAGTAAATCAACTGAAGAATGATCCACACAATTCGGCATATATTTGTAAGAAAATTTCTCTAAAACAACCAGCATCTTCATTGAGAGTATTTGTTGGTGCATATAGACCTTCAACAGCAGATTTTAGGGTATTGTACAGATTGTTTAGAGCAGATTCTAGCGAAATAACTCAAGCATATCAATTATTCCCAGGATATGATAATTTAATTGATACTGATGGTGATGGATTTGGGGATAAGATTATTGATCCAACTTTAAATAGTGGAAGATCTGATGCTTTTGTTCCCCCAAATAAGGCAAATGAGTTCTCAGAATATCAATTTACTATTGATAATGTTGAACAATTTACTGCATTCTCAATTAAAATTGTGATGAGCAGTACAGATGAAGCAAATCCACCAAGATTTAGAGATTTAAGAGCCATTGCATTAGCATAAAAATTCATTATGATAAGAATAGAAGGACATCAACATTTGTATCGGGATGAGAAAACCGGAGCTATTGTAAATACAGATACCTCCGGTTACTCTCAATACATTAAAATGAAAAATGAAAAGCAAAAACAAAAGGAAGAAATAGAGCAATTGAAATCTGATGTTTCTGAAATTAAAAATCTTTTGAAGGAGTTAATTAATGGATCCAAATAAAATAAAACTTGATAGTATGAATAAACTTTTTGAGTATGAAAAATTAAGTAGAGAAATAGATTTATGCAATGATGTTGAAGAACTAAAAAATCTCGCAAAATCATACATAAAATTGTATATGAAACAACAAGAAGTTGTGAAGGATTTATTGTAGTATAAATAGTCTTTAGATATAGCTATGCAATAGATGGCAGTAGTATATGTTACTAATCTGATCATTAATGCGGGAGCCGATTTTGAACATGTTTTTTTCCTACAAGATTCTGCAGTAAATTCCGTAGTCGATTCAAATGGTTATAGTGCTTCGGCTCAAATGAGAAAATGGGCTGGAAGTTCTACTGCGACTAATTTTACAACTGAATTTATAGAACCATACTTTGTTGGAAAACTTAGAATATCATTAACAGATACACAAACTGCAGAATTAAAACCTGGAAGATATGTTTACGATATTTTATTAACTGATTATCTTGGAATAAAACAAAGATTGGTAGAAGGATCAATTATCGTAAGAGAGGGAGTCACTAGGTAATGACATATTCACCAGTCAGATTAGGTGCTACTGGAGTTACTAGAGTACTTACAAATCTCTCTTATGGAGATTTAATTACAAATGCATATAACTTAGTAGGTGGAGTTGCCTCAGCATCTTCATTAAATGTTTCAGGATTTTCCACATTTACTGGAATTGTTACAACAATACAGAGTGTGTATGTTGGTACTGGACAAACACTTTTTACCTACGATGCCGTTGTTTCAAATCAACTGACGGTACAAACTGCTAGTTATACCGACTTAATAGTAACTGGTGTAGGAACATTTTCAAATCCAATTTATTACCAATCACCAAACTTTTCTGGTCCAAATGGAATAGCATATTTTAATGGTTTTGGACAATTGGTTTCTGGAATTAATACTGCATCAACTTATACAGATACGTCAAACTTTTTATTAACTATCGATGAAGCAGGAACACCAGTTTGGTCAGGTGTTCTTGATGGAGGAGAATACTAATGGCACAACCATCCACAAGACAGGGGCTTATTGACTATTGTTTAAGGCAACTTGGAGCACCGGTATTGGAAATTAACGTTGCCGACGAGCAAATAGATGATTTAGTTGATGACGCAATTCAATATTTTAATGAACGTCACTATGATGGTGTTGAAAAAATGTATCTCAAATACAAAATAACTCAGGATGATATTGATAGGGGTAAAGCAAGGAATACTGATGGAGTTGGTATTGTAACAACCACGGGTTCTTCTGCCGGATCGACATTCAATTTTTATGAAACATCAAATTATATTCAAGTACCAGATTCTGTAATTGGTGTAGAAAAAGTATTTAAATTTGACACCAGTTCAATTTCTGGTGGAATGTTTAGTATTAAGTATCAATTATTTTTAAATGATCTATATTATTTTAATTCAGTCGAACTTCTTCAGTATGCTATGGTAAAAACATACTTAGAAGATATTGATTATCTCTTAACCACAGACAAGCAACTAAGATTTAATAAGAGGCAAAATAGACTATATTTGGATATTGATTGGGGGTCAGAATCTGCAGATAATTGGTTAGTTTTAGAATGCTATAGAGCTCTGGATCCTGCAGATTTTTCCAAAGTATATAATGATAGTTTTGTCAAAAAATACTTAACTGCTTTAATTAAAAAACAATGGGGACAAAATTTGATCAAGTTCCAAGGAGTTAAACTTCCAGGAGGAATAGAATTAAATGGGAGGCAGATATATGATGATGCAGAAAGGGAGTTAGAGGATATTAAACAGAGAATGACATTGGAATATGAATTACCACCTTTAGATATGATAGGATGATTTACCATGGCATTAAATCCGTTTTTTCTTCAAGGAAGTGATAGGGAGCAAAAACTTCTTCAAGATTTGGTAAATGAGCAAATTGGAATATATGGTGTAGAAGTTTATTATTTACCAAGAAGAGTAATTGGAAGAAAAACTATTATTGAAGAAATAGTAGCATCAGAATTTGATGAGGCTTTTCCATTAGAAGCATACGTCAAAAACTACGAAGGATATTCTGGTGCTGGCGATATAATGACAAAATTTGGTGTTAGTTTAAGGGATGAATTGACACTAGTAATATCAAAAGAAAAATATGAAGAATTTATTGCACCATTTGTAAATATTGGAACTCAGGGATCTGTTGAGTATCCTGATGATAGATTTGGATATCTAGAAAGACCAAGAGAGGGTGACTTAATATTCTTCCCATTTGGTAGAAGACTTTTTGAAATTAAATTTGTAGAGCATGAAATGCCATTCTATCAGTTGGGTAACACTTATGTTTATGAACTTAGATGTGAACTCTTTGAATATGAAGATGAGATTCTTGATACAAGTATTGATGAGATTGATACTTTACTTGATGATGAAGGATTTATCACTACTCTATATCTTGGTGGTTCTGATAATAGAGCGGCAAATATTGTTGCAACACCGACTAGTGGAGGATATATAAGTAGTATTTTCTTAAACAATGATGGATTTGGTTATACTTCAACACCAACAGTTAATATAACCCCAAATCCATTACATGGAATTGGAAATAATTCCAGTGCAAATGCAGTAGCTATTACAACTTGTGTTGGTGGAGTATGTTCTATTAAAGAATTGCTATTTACTAATACAGGATCTGGATACACTTTTACCCCAACAATTACTATAACTGGTGGAGGTGGATCTGGTGCTATTGCAACTTGTTCTATATCTTCAACAACCCAAGGAATACAGAATTTAAGAATATTGGACCCAGGATTTGGTTATGCAGTAGCACCATCACTTTATATTACCGAAAGTGCGGATTTGGTTTCCAAAATAAGTAATAGAGGAGTTTCATCGGCATTAATAAGAAGACCTGGAATAGGATATACTGTAGGTACTGCAGTATCCGTATCAAACCCAGCAAATAGTGTTGTGTGTGGTTATGGAGATTTTTCTGTTGGTGAAAGAATAACTGGACGAACATCAGGTTCAGTTGGTCTTGTTAGATCGTGGGATTCTGAAAGAAAAATTTTAAAAATATCAAATGTTGGAACTGGTACAACAATTTTGGGATTCCAACCTGAAGAAATAATTGTTGGATCCGGATTAACTCCTGCCGGACCAAATACTGATGGATATGGAATATATAGTGTACAGGGATACATAACTGGTCCTGAGCAAAAGCAAGATTCTGACAGATATACTTTAGATTCTTATGCTCAAAACAATGAAATAGAAGAAGAGGCAGATCTTATTCTAGATTTCACAGATTCAAATCCATTTGGCGTATACTAATGTTAGGAACTTATTTTTATCATAATATTTTAAGGAAAACTATTATTGGTTTTGGTACATTGTTTAATGATATCCATATTAAACACCAAACTAATGATGGTGGAGAGTTCAGTGACTTGAAGGTAGCACTGGCATATGGACCTGTACAAAAGTTTCTAGCAAGATTGGAACAACAACCAGATCTCAATAAAAAAGTTCAAATCACTCTGCCAAGAATGTCATTTGAGATGAACTCAATCTCATATGATGCAACAAGGAAAGCGGGAATAACTCAGACATTTAAAGCATCTGATGGAACTAATTTGAAAAAAGTTTTTATGCCAGTTCCATATAATATTGGATTTGAACTAAATATTCTCTGCAAACTAAATGATGATGCACTTCAGATTATTGAGCAAATTTTGCCATTCTTTCAACCTTCATTTACGATAACAATCGATTTAGTCGATAGTATTGGGGAAAAAAGAGATGTTCCAATTACTTTAGACTCGATTTCATTTCAAGATGATTACGAAGGAGATTTCACAACAAGAAGAGCACTAATTTACACTTTGCAATTTACTGCCAAGACTTATCTGTTTGGACCAATCGCAGATACAACAGATGGTCTCATTAGAAAGGTTCAGGTCGATTACTATACTAATACAAATAGACAGACCTCAACTAGAGAAATGAGATATACCGCTACACCAAAAGCAACTGTTGACTACAATAGCGATAATGTTATAGATGCTGCAGATGATCCATTTGTAGATCCAGATGATGATTTTGGATTTAATGAGACATTAATTGACTACACAGACTCTAAAAATTATAGTCCAACAAGATCTGAAGATATTTAATTATGGAAGACTCCTTTGAAAAAATTAGTCAATCTCTAAATGTTGAGACTGAGATTGTAAGTGTAGATAGAGAAAAACCTCAACTTACAAAGGTTGAGGAAAAAAATGATATAAAGAAAGAT
>Ga0129333_10000773_pt1 | contig 27877 bp, 17 predicted proteins | sample CPB6_08_DNA_FD_94474 | JGI IMG/M metagenome (GOLD analysis project Ga0129333, IMG submission 94474) | Freshwater to marine salinity gradient microbial communities from Chesapeake Bay, USA - CPBay_Sum_0.6_0.8_DNA | ecosystem: Environmental > Aquatic > Marine > Coastal | place: USA: Chesapeake... | reverse complement strand
TCACAATTTGTATCAACTGTAATGACTGGTGACTCATTGTACTTTGATACCGTTCCAGTAATTGAAAATGATATTATTCTATCTTTAGCAGATAATCAACTATACAAAGTTACATCATCCGCTACGTTAGAGACAGTATCATCATCTTCTGGAGACTATGTTTATGTTCTATCCGGCCTTGAGTATGGAAACAAAAACTTTATAAATACTAGTGGATCGTTCACAAAAACAGGAATTTCAAAGAAATTTGTCTACAACTTGGTCATAGATCAGTAAAAATAACACAAATATGGTACTATAATGATATGAAAAATCTAAAAATTACTAAAGTTGAAGACAGGTCTCCATATGGAATTTATGTATGGTTGCTTCCAGATGGAAATGTTTTTAAAGATAATGAGAATAATGTTTTAAATATTCCCTCTATGCGCGGAGATATAACAAAAATGCTAGAAATATCTAAAGCCGCTGCTCACTATGGTCAACCTGATGGAAAGGCTGTATTTATTGCAGGTGTTGGTAGAATTTCTGATGAAGAATATGAAATAGATAAAGAAAGAATGGAAAACGGACTACTTCCACTAGGAGATACGGGGGCGTGGCGAGATGCAAAACGAAATACAAGAGCCATTGATTCAAGAAGTTAGATTATCAAGTGCTCAGCCGTCAACTGCTATAGCCACTGATACTGATGATTTTAAAATTTCTGCTGAAGAGATTTTAAAACTAAACGGTATCTCTCAAAACTTTAAAAGAGCAGTTTCAAGAAAACTTAATAAGGCTCTAATAACTGCTGGCGGGCAAATAATAGAATCAGATGGAAACATGTATTCTGGAGACAATGCTTCATCAAAACAAATTATTCCAGATAAATATGGCTATGGTGTTTTTGATGTAGTTGAGCCAACATATAATCTTATATCATTGTCAAAAATATATGAAGTTTCTGGTCCAAACTTTGCGGCTATTAATGCTAAGGCTTCTAATATTGTTGGTTTGGGTTATGATCTAAAACCATCAAATTCTGTTATGCAAAGAATGGAAGACATTACAGATCAAGAAGAACTTTCAAGAGTAAGAAAGAACATATCAAAAGCAAAGACTAGGGCCATTGATTGGCTTGAATCTAGAAACGATGATGACACATTAACAGCAACTTTAATGAAGGTATATATTGATGTTGAGTCAACTGGTAATGGATATATTGAAATTGGTAGAAAATCAAATGGTGAGATTGGTTATATTGGACATATTCCATCTGCCACAATGAGAGTAAGAAGAATAAGAGATGGGTTTGTTCAAATAGTTGCTGGCAAGGCAGTATTTTTTAGAAACTTTCAGGATACTGAAACAAAGAATCCAATAACTACAGATCAAAAACCAAATGAGATTATTCATATAAAGAACTATACTCCAACAAACACTTACTATGGAATCCCAGCAATTATTGCAGCCAAAAATGCAATGGCTGGTAATGAGTTTGCTTCAAGATTCAACCTTGAGTACTTTGAAAACAAAGCAGTTCCACGCTATATCTTTTGGATAAAAGGCGCAAAAATGTCCAGAACTGCTGAAGAAAGACTATTTGAGTTTTTTCAAGGTAACATAAAGGGACAAAACCATAGAACAGTAATTGTTCCTATTCCAGCAGACACACCCGAATCAAAAGTAGATATGAAGATGGAAGCGGTTGAATCAAGTATTCAAGACTCATCATTTTCTAATTACTACAAGTCTAATATTCAAGAAATTCTTATGGTTCATAGAACACCTGCCTCTAAAGTTGGCGCGGCAGAGGGAATTGGTCTTGCTGCTGCCAGAGAAGCAGATAGAACATTCAAAGAACAAGTATGTCGTCCAGCACAGGACTCACTTGAGAAAAAGATAAATAAAATTTTAGAAGAGAAAACAGATATTTTCAGATTTGAGTTTAACGAGTTAACTCTTACTGATGAAGAAACTCAATCTAAGATTGATGAAAGATATCTTAGAATGAAGACAATCGTTCCAAACGAAGTAAGATCAAGACTTGGATTAACAAGTTTACAAGATGGTGATGTTCCAATAGTTCTCACTGGACAGCAAGCAGCAGAACAAACTGCTCAGGCTACCAGAAATAGGTTAAGAGATCAAAATCGTTCATCAAATCAGTCAGACTCTGCGGAACTTCCAAGATCAACGCAGGGCGATGGAAGACAGCAAGATTAAATAAAATAGGATTGTTATATAATATTAATATGAAAGAAATATATAAAGCACATTTTGAAAGTGATGATACCAATTTGCGATTCACTATGCCTATCGCTAAGGTCGATGAAGAACGACGCATGGTTAGTGGATTTGCAACGTTAGACAACATTGATCGTCAAGGAGACAAACTTCTTTCAGAGGCTTCAAGACAAGCGTTTGAAAACTTTAGAGGAAATGTGCGTCTCATGCACCAGCCAATCCCGGCTGGCAAGGTAGTTTCTTTTAGAGAAAATTCTTTTTATGATCCAAAGACGGCTAAATCTTATAGCGGAGTCTTTGTTGATGCTTACATTTCTAAGGGTGCAGAAAATATCTGGCAGATGGTTCTTGATGGAACATTAACAGGTTTTTCTATCGGTGGAAAAATTGTTGACTTTGAACCGGGAATGGACGATGAAACAGAACAGCCTATTCGTATTGTAAAGAAATATGAACTTATGGAACTATCACTTGTTGATAGTCCAGCAAATCAGTTTGCTAATATATTGTCAATTCAAAAAGTTGATAATGAAATAGTAACAACTGGGATTGCTACAGGTTTCTCGGTTGAGAATATTTTCTGGTGTAAAGAAGATGAAATTGCTATTACTGAATCACTAGAAGTTGCTGATTGTGTAATGTGTCATAAATCTATGGATATTATTGGTTGGGTTGAGTCAGAAGATTCTGATAAAGATTCTGAAATTTCTAAGGCTGTTAGTTCAGTTATGCAAAAAAAGATGCATGTTGAAGATATTGAAGATGAAGAAGAAGATGTAATGAAAGAAACTATAACTAACGAAACTACAATTAATAGAAATCCAGAGCAAGGTCTTCCCGGTAAAGTTTCTCAAACAATGAGACGAGCAAAGAAGAAAAGAATGTATAAAGTTTCTGCTGGAGAGGTTTCATCTGGAGATTTTGTTGCGTATGCTGTCAACAAAGATCCACAACCAACACAGTATGCTAAAGGTAAAATTGAATCTATAAAAAGATCTGGATCTGTTAAGGTTCGTGGAACAAATGAAATGATTGAGGCTACTAATGATAATCCTGTAGCAATAGTTAGAGTTTATCGTGAGACTGCATCTGGTAAGTTTGTTCCTACAGATAGAAGAGTTGCTAAAAAACTTAGTAACCTTAAAAAACTAAAGCCTTTGGAAAAAAAAATTGAAAAGGCTGAGTCTGGATCTACTGCAAGATTAAGAGAATTAGTAACACAACATAATGAAAAATATGGTAATGTTAGTTCTAAGAAAGTAACTTTTGCTATGCTTAGACAAGTATACAATCGTGGTATAGGAGCGTATAGAACAAATCCAAGTTCTGTACGCCCAAATGTCGCATCAGCAGAGCAATGGGCGCTTGCTAGAGTGAATGGTTTCCTTTCTGCTGTAAGAACCGGAAGATTTAAAAGAAAACCGTTTGATACAGACTTATTGCCAAAGGGTCATCCTTTAGCAAGTAAGAATAAAACAGAATCAATGAAAAAGTTTGATTCAAATAATGAAGGAGGTGTTGAAGTGGCTGATAATGTAGAAAGCCCTGAACTTGACACCGCCGATGCCGAAGAGGTTGAATTCGAAGTGGAAGAGACAGTAGAAGAGATTGACGAAGAAGACGTTGATCTTGAAAAGGCTGACGGCGTAGAGAATCAAGCCGTTGACACTTCCGAACAATTTGATCTTGCAAAGGCTTTAGGCGAGGTTAAGGATCTGGTTGAAAAAGCCATTGCTAACTCAATTGAGTCAAGCAATAACGGAATGACTCTAATTTCAGAGTCAGTATCCGATCTTGCCAAGTCTTTAAACGACAAGGTGGCAGAAATGCAGAGTAAGTACGAGGAACTTACAAAGAGTTTGGCTGATCTTACAAAGAATACAGAAGAGTTATCCGTAAGAGTTAACTCTGTAGAAGAAGATACAGCAATAAAGAAGTCTGGTGAACTTGAATATAGTTTGTCAGAACAACCCGTATTGAGAAAGTCAATGTGGGGCGGGCGTTTCCTCAATTCCGCAGAAATATTTTAATTAAATTATGAAAGAGAGGTGTAATTAAATGAGCGATGTAATTAATAAAGCAGTAACAAATGTTGGTACTGGTACAATCATCTCTGATATTGCTAATACCAATATGGAGAACTTGACAACAAATCCAACAACTCAGGCTGGTGGTGTTCTTTTACCAGAACAGTCTCGTCAATTCCTAGACTACATTTTTGATCAGATGGTTCTTGGAAATGATGGTCGTAGACAGGTTATGCGTGCAAATACAGCAGAATTTGACAAGATTCAAGTTGGAACTCGTCTTATTCGTAAGGCTTCTCAAGCAAGCGACAGTGTTTTTAACGCAGACACCAACACATCAGCAACATATGTTAACCGTGGTGCTCAATTCACTAAGGTTGAGATTGTAACAACAAAGTTCCGTCTTGACTACGAACTTTCAACTGAAGGTCTTGAGGATAACATTGAAGGAGCGGCTCTTGAAGACCATATTGTACGCCTAATGGCATCACAATTTGGTAATGACCTTGAGGATATTGCAATCAATGGTCAAGCGACAGACGCATCAACTGCTTCATATGCAGGTGTTTTCTATCCATACACTCTTGATGGATTCGTAACACTTGCTGATGGTGCCGCTGGTGGAACTCACTTTGGCACTGCTGCAACAGTAACAACAGCGTCACAGTACTTCACAGCAGCAACAACATCAGGAGCACTAAAGTCAGGTTCTGCAATTGCATTCTTTGAAGCACTTTACAATGCACTTGGACGTAAGTACAAGGCTCGTAGAGGCGAACTTAAGTTCTATGCTTCAACAAAGAATATTCAGACACTTCTAACAGATCTACGCACAATTGGATCTGGTGGAGTCCCTGAAGATATTGCTTCTGGCGTTCTCCGTGGTACACCAGCCCGTGTTGGTGGCCCATCAGGTATGACAACTTCTATCTTTGGTATTCCAGTTATGGAAGTTCCGCTGTACCCCGACCATTTCGTTGACTTGACATTCCCACAAAATAGAATTTGGGGATTCCAAAGAGACGTAACTGTTCACCGCGAGTTCAAGCCAAAGAAGGATACAATCGAATACACAGTCTATGTTCGCATGGGCTTAAATATCGAAGAACTATCTGCTATGGCAAAGGCAAACGCTGCAACAGGCTGATATAACTAAATATAGGTTGAGGGGCTGCATTGCAGCCCCTTTTCCTATTATCGAATGTGTAGTAAAATATATATTGAGGTGACTTATTTGTGATTGAATATTTACGATCCGATAATACTGATTTAGAGATTAAATACACTGCTGCTTCTGGAATTACTTCTGTTGTTTTTGAAGTGTATGATCTTGATACTAATGACTTTGTTCAGGCTGGAACAGCGGCTTCTGGAGCCTCATCAATATTTACTGCTACTTTAGATAAAAGTTCTATAGAGTATGATAGAAACTTAAAATTTGAATGGATAAGTAGCACCGCTTCAGGATCTGATAGTACTATAAATTATTATTCTATAGCAACTCCATATGCTACTGCTACAAGAATAAGATCATTAGCCAGCATTGATTCTTCAGTTACCGATTCAACATTAGAAAAAGAAGAAAAGAAGGCTAGAAACTTTATAAATTCTATGACTAGAACAACTTTTACAAAAAAGTATGACACTATTGTTGTTTATGGAAATAATACAGATATCTTAACTTTATCAGAACCAATATTAGAAATTCATAAAATTTATGAAGATGATATCTTAATGTATGATTCAGTATCAACTGCATCATTTAATAATTTTGATTATAATATTGAACCAAGCGTTTCTAAATGGAGAATTAAGGCCATCTCTAACAGCAATTCTTCATCTGCTAGAACAATCTCAGATGATAGAGAACTTCTTGAAAGTCCTGATATTTCAGTTATTGCATATGATGGAATATTTAAAAAAGATTGTGCATACAAGGTTGTTGGAATTTTTGGATATAGTTATGTTCCTAATAAAATTGAATTAGCATCCGCACTTCTTGTTGAAGATTATTTATGTAATGATTGGAATATAAGAAATAAGGGAATTCAATCAACCAAAAATGATTCATATGAAATACAGTATGGAAAAGATTTTGCTGGCGGTACTGGAAACCTAATGGTTGATGCTCTCCTTGCTGACTGGACACAAACACCTAGTTTTATGGCGGTATAAAATGGGTAAATGTATAGCATCAACAGCATATACAATGAAGGCAGATATTTATACAAGAACTGTTACTCAAGATTCTACTGGAGCAATGGTAACAAACTGGTCATTTGAGAAAACTGTTGACTGTATTGCTAGAAGTATTATTAGGGCTGGTATTGGAGACAATTCAACATCAATTGCTATTAATGATTATTTAAATACATTAAATTCAATGATAAAGTTTAGATGTTCTCAGGTTTTGTCTTCAGATAGAAGAGTTGTCAGAATAAGAAATGATGATGGTGTTATATTTTTAGAAAATCAAGATCCATCTTCTGCCGGTGGATTTCAAGGATCAACAATCTACGAACCAAGAGGGTCAACCCCAATGGTTGGTTTTGATGGAACTGTTATTGGATATGAAACTATTTTAATGCGTCAAGAAATACAAAAGTTGAGTGTGTAAACATGATTTCTATTTCTAAAACAAAGGCTGGATTTAATACTGGTGGGATGCCAGAAAAAATTCTGGCGCTTGCTGAATATGATAGAGCATTAATTAGTTCTATTTACATAAGCAAAGAGAACAAAGCAATTATAGAAAGAGCGGCGGCTAATGTAGTTTCTAACTATTTTAATGAACTTCTTGACGCTAAGGCTAGAGTTATGCCTTTATCTTTTCACCATGTTTATGAGCATAATCAAGTTGGAACTAGAAGTGGAAGACTTTTTGAAAAACAAGTAACATCAACAGGTGCTGGAGCAACTATAAGTTATAGTTTTAAACCTTCAAGAACTCGTACAGAAAGTGGTTATATATTTAAATATAAGGCTAGTGTTATGGAATCTGGACAAATGGTTAGAGTTGTTCCTGTTAACGCAACAGTTTTATATTTCTTTTCGGAAAAAGTTGGAGCATATGTCTTTTCATTCGGATCACTTATTCCAAATCCCGGTGGAAAGGCTGTAAAAAATTCATTTAAAAATGAATTTAATAATTTTACTAGATATAAAGCAAAAGGAGTTCTGATACAATTAGGATTCTGGACAAAGGTTCATCGTGCTCTTGTTCTAAAAAGAAAAATGAAGGTGAGTAAAATAAACTATCAAGGATTAACTATTCCATCATCTGTAGTTAGCAAGTCAATTGCGGATGCTCAAAGAGATGCTCATCAAGTGGCAACGGGGGTGCTGGCATTAAGTGGCGAGTGACTATACAAAACTACCTATAGTTTTAATTAATAATTTTATTTGGGATCTAGCAAGTGGATCTGTTTCTGGATACCCAACTATATCTTCTGCGGTATGGAATATAAGCCAATATGTCTATAAACCATTTTTTCCGGTCAATGAGAATCTAGCACCTGACTCTAGTAAAATGCCTTATATTCTTTATGACTACTCTTTTAAAATGCCTAATATGAATACATTTTGGCCTCTTCAGTCAGAAACAGCAATGTATACCATAGTTGGCGATGTTCCACAAATTTTCTATCTTAAGAATTTTATATATGACACTTTAAAGAAATATGATACCAGTGCTCAGGAGATTAATAAGCATATAAAAGATACCACAATAAACTTTAAATGTATTCATGTTGATCAGCAAAACTTTATAGTTGACGAAAGACGTATAGATAGTTATAAACCTAAGTATTTAACAAGTTTATTATTAACATATGATTACACAAAATAATAATAAACATGTTAGTATTTAATTGAGGAAACGCATATATTTTTCATAAATTTTGGAGGTGAATTATATGGCTGCTAGAGATTTTAATGCAAAAAATATTATTGTAGGCGCTGCAACAGTATACGCTGGTCCAGATGGAAAAGTTAATACTAAACTAGAAGTTGAAAATGGTGCTCTAAAAACAGCACAAGATCCATTAAACGTAAAAACAAATGGTGCTGCTGCTTCATGGTTCCATCTTGGATATACAATGGATGGTGTCACACTGAACATTGAGCCAACATATCAAGAGGTAATGGTTGACCAACTTCTTGATGTTGCTAGACTTTTCAAGACAGCACAAAGAGTAACAGTTGCTACATCACTAACAGAAGCAACACTAGAAAATCTTTATGTTGCAATTGGAAGCAAGACTGAAGCCAATGGTCAAGATGGAGATTTCCAAGGACCAACAACAGGAGACAACTATTCTCTTGCAAATTCCGATGGTACATTGACTGCACCAACAGCCACAGATAACGTAGTGTATTCTGGCTCTGCTGCTGGTACAGTACCCGCAGTTCTGCATCTTAATGGCGGTGCTCTTGGACAATCCCCAGTTGAAAGATCCATTTGTTTCGTCGGTGCAGCACCAATCAGTCTATCATCAACTGCTCCTTCTGAAAGAATTTACATTCTTTACAGAGCAGTATCAGTTGAGGCTGTTGGAGTTGCTGTAAAGCGTGACGATACTACTGTATTCCCAGTAAGTTTCCGCGCTATGGCAAGCGAGGATTCTGGTGCTAAGGCTCCAGACTCAAATGCTTCATTTGGTAAGATTATCGACAGAGTTCTTTCTGCCTGATAAAATACCTACTATAATAAAGAGCACTATTTTTAGTGCTCTTTATTATTTTTTTATATAATGTATAATTATTAATAGACAATGAAAGGAATAAATATGGCTACAAAAGTTTATGAAACAATTGAGTTAGAACTTCTTGATGGAACAGTCATTACAGTCAAACCTCTTAACCTGAAGAACTTAAGACTTGTAATGAAGGAATGGCAAAAGTCATCTGATATAGAATCAGAAGATGACCTGCTTGACATTCTCATTGCGTGTACATCAATAGCAATGACTCAACTTGCTCCAGAAATAAAAGATGATGTTGAAGAAAAAGTTGACATGCAAACAATGTATAAGATACTAGAAATCGCAGCAGATATTAAACTAAATAACCCAAATCTCCAAGCGACGGATCAGGCACTTCTTGGGATAAACTAGATCTAGTACCAATACTTTCTGAAGTATTTATGCTAGGAATTTGGAAAAACTATGATGAACTAGAATCATCATTATCAATGCCGGAACTTTTATCAATATTAAAAGGTATTAGAGATAATGAAAAAAGACAGCAAAGATTCCTAGCAGCAATACAAGGAATAGATCTAGATAAAGAAGAAGATAGTGTTGAGAGTCAAAATAAAGAAGTTTCAACACTAGAGCAAGTTCAAGCCAGAGCCGTCGCCAGAATAACGGGAGATAAGAATTTAGCAGGAGCAATTGAAAGTGGAATATCTCCAGACTGGGGAGTAGAATATGTAATAGCGGAGGGAACTGAAATTGGCTGAAGTTATTCAGAGTACTCTTATTTATAACGCTCAATTAGGAGCGGCTATGAAGCAGGTATCTCAACTTTCAGCACAAGTCAATACTCTTGCTAACTCATTTAACTATCTTGATGCTGCTGCTAGAAAGTCTCAAGCAGTATTAGCAGCAAATTTTGCTGCCGGTCTTGGAACTATACCGGGATTAGTTACTCAGCAGGTAAGATTAGTAACAGCCACTGAAAATTTCGGAAAGGCTATTCAAAAGAATACTCTTAGTGCAAGACAAAATTTTGCTGAAGCCTTAAGAGGTTATAAACTTCAATCTAAAGTAACTGAACTTGCTAAACAGCAACTTAGATATCGACAGGCGATGGTAACCACTGTTGGTAGAACTGGAGGCGGTGCAGCAAGAGGTCTTGTAACAACTCAACAACTTCTTGACATGTCTAACATGAATACAAGAGTTGCTATGTTGAATGAAAGATTAACAATAACTAATCACTTGATAAAAACAGGTGCAACTCAAATTGTTAATTTTGGTAAGAATATGCAGTGGACTGGTAGACAGTTAACTGTTGGTCTTGCTATGCCTGTTCTTATATTTGGTGGCATTTTTGCTAAAGTCTTCATGGATCTTGATAAAGAAATAACAAGATTCAAGAAGGTTTATGGTAACGATCTAAAAGATACAATAAACTCTTCTACGGATACCATGATAGCAAAGGTTAAAGAGTTAAGTGCTGAAATAGCAAAAAATTATGGTATTGCCATGAAAGACACTGCTGCTCTTGCAGCAGATATTGCTCAAACTGGTCAGGAAGGCCAAAAACTTTTAAATAGCGTTGCTCAAACTACAAGACTTGCTATTCTTGGCGAGGTTGATAGACAAGAGGCTATGAAAGCAACTCTTGCTATTCAGTCAGCATTTGGTGTAAGTACAAATGAACTAGCAGATAAAATTAACTTTCTTAACGCTGTAGAAAACCAAACGTCTACATCTCTTCAGGATCTTGTAGAAGCAATTCCAAGAACTGGTCCAGTTATTAGAGGTCTTGGTGGAGACATTGAAGATCTTGCAGTAATGATGGTAGCAATGCGTGAGGGTGGCGTTGGTGCAGCAGAAGCAGCAAACGCTATCAAGTCCGGTATGGCTTCTATGATTAACCCAACAAAGAAAGCCGCAGAGGTTGCTAAAGGTTTTGGCGTTGATCTCGTTTCAATTGTTGAAGCAAATAAGGGACAACTAATGCCTATGTTAATAGGCTTAAAATCAGAGTTAGACAAACTAGACTCATTTTCAAGATCAAGAGTTATTGAAGAACTTTTCGGAAAATATCAATTTGCTAGAATATCAGCATTATTTAATAATCTTGGAAGTTTTGGTTCTCAGACACAAAAAGTTATGGAACTGGCCGGAGCATCTACCGTTGAACTTGCTGCTATTGCAAATAAAGAATTAAAAGCAATTCAAGAATCTGCTACAGTAAGATTCCAAAGAGCAATGCAAGAAATTCAAATTCAGTTAATTCCTCTTGGAGAATCTTTATTAAATATCTTTATGCCTATTGCTCAAATTCTAAATGGTGTAATAAATAAAGTTAAAGAAATTTGGTCTAGTATGCCAGATCCACTTAAAAATTTGCTTGGAAACTTATTTAAATACGGTGGCGGTGCTGTAATTGTTGCTGGACCAGTTCTAATGTTAATTGGTCTTTTCTCTAATTTACTTGGTAATGCTATTCAACTTGTTAGAATTTTTGGTAATTTCTTACTTAAACTTAGAGGAATGAAGATAGGCAAGTTAGAAATTCTTGATGCTGAAATAGCAGCAGCAAATGCTCAAACTCAATTAATGAATACAACATTAACAACTCAACAAACAATTTATACTGGAATAAATAAAGAACTTCAACTTTATATTAATAATCTTAAGACTCTTGCTATTCAAAATCCAAGACTTTTCGTTCCACCCGGTGCTGGGTTTAGAGCACCAATGGCTCCACCACTATCTGCTGCTTCAACTGCTCAAAGAGTTCTTCACAGAGCAGATGGAAGCAAATCTCCAGAGGGTGGTGTTCCCGGTACTGGTCGTGGAGATAAAATACCAGCACTTCTTGAGCCGGGAGAATTTGTTGTAAATAGAAATGCAACAAATAGGTATGCTCCAATTCTTGCTGCTATGAATGCTGGAACTTTACAAGGTTTTGTTAAAGGAACTAAGGGTGGATCTGGATCAATATCAATGGAAGGGTTTGATAGATCGCATTTAACATCTTCAATTAGTGTATTAATTCAAGATTTACTTAAATTAGATGGTATAGCAAACTTTTTAAGAAAATCATTAGAATCAATGTATGCTGCTGGTGAGAGAGTTGTTAAAGTTTATAGCAATCTTGCTGTCATGCTTCCAAGGGAAATGAACTTAGAATTTGAAAGAAACCAAGGTGTTTCTAAAATAGAGTTAACGACTGCTCTTCAAACTCAAGAAGCATGGAGGTTAACAATGGCTCAAACCGGATTGGCCTTTGATGACCTTAAACCATTTATTGATAGAGTAGTTACTGCTCTTAATGGTTTTCAAGGCGAACTTATAACCTCTGAAATGATTTATCAAACTGTTGAAACAGAACTTGCAGATTTAGCAAGATCTTCAGATGTTGCTGGACAAAAACTTGTTACGCTTGCATCTCAATATGGAACAGTTGCAGCAATGGGTGCAGGCGGAAAAATGGGAAGAGAGCAATTACTTATAAAAGATCCAGTAACTGGAGCAGTAACTGTTGGTGGCCCATCATATAAAAGATCTGAGTATGGACAAGCAGATAAACCATACGCTAAATGGCTGCCATTTAATTATGGATCTGGAGTTCTTCCATCATCATTATCTGGACAAGGGGTTTCACCAAATCAAACATATAGGCCACAGTCTGCTCAATTTAGAACTATAGAAGAAGTTTCAAAACAAGAAAGAATAGCAAAAGCAGATGCTTCAATATTAAAGTTTAAGCAAGCACAAGAAAAACATAATAGACAAATTTCATTTTCAACAGCACAAATAGCAAATATTGAATATGGAATGTCTCAGGCATTAAGAGATAAAAATGGAAGAATTCTTGTTAATATTAATAACTGGGACAAAGGTACTGATGGTATTTGGAGAAACACAACAACCACCGAACAGGCAACAGGTAGAACTGCTGCCCGACTAAAAAGATATGATGAACTCGTTGCTTTAAGAACTGAAGAAGAAAGAAAACTTTTTGCCTCAGTTCAACTAGCAGAAAGATATCAGACTTCAATAGATAAAACTCTATTAAGAATTGATGGTATTTTAGCAGCAGATGAAAGAGAAAGAGCACTTAATCTAAAACTAGTTGAAGATGAACAAAAAGAACAAATGAGAATTAATGCTGCTGCTAGAAAAGAGGCTATTGCAAGAGAAAAGGCTGCTGCTATTGCTCAAAGAAAGCAATCAAATTCTGGAATTTTTGGTAATGCTGGAATGAATGCACTTATGGGTGTTAGCATGATGACTGGTCTAGTTGGTGCTACCGGCGCTCTTGGACAATTTAGCAACGCCCTAATGCTTGCCACAACTGGTCTTATGACTTTAAGCATTTTTGGTCCCGGCATAAAGACACTGCAAGGAAGAATGGGGTCTGCTGGAAAAGGATTTATTGAAAAAGGAAGACAGCCATTTTTGGCAAGTAAGATTAATGATGCTAGAATGGCAAGAGGTTCTTCACTCCCTATGCTTCAAGGTGCTGGTAAGATGGCAAAACTTGGAGGCGCTGCAAGTATGGGCCTTGGTGCATTAATGTCTTTTGCCAGCACTGGTTGGGGACTAGCAATTGTAGCAGCCATAGGTGGAATTGTTGCAGGATTTATTCTTATGCGAAACGCTGCTGAAGAAGCAAGAAAAAGAACAGTAGCAGCATTTAATGATCCGCTAAAAACAGCAGAATACTTTGAAGTTAAAATAACATCTATAACTGATCAAATGAAACAAATGAATATTGAAAAAGCAATGAAAACAAATGTAAGTAAAATTGATCAAGGACTTATAGATGCTGTTAAAGTTGATTATGAAAATCTTATAACTAAACTAAAATATTCAACAGCGACTGCTGGTGCAAGAGAACTTAGTATAACGTTCCAAAACATGTTAGCAGCAGGACTATCCTCTGAAAAGGCTAGAGCAGCAATTAAAGCAATATCAGTTGCTGCTGGAGTAGTTGGTGGTGAGGCGTATGCACAGGCTGTTGAACAAGGGCTTCTAAAAGCAACAGATCCTAAAGAAAGACCTGCGATGCTTATTAAGCAGTTTGGAGAACAAAATAATAAAGAATTAATAAGGCAATTAGAAAGTAGACTAAAAGTTCAGTATGATCTTGTTTCTGGAGTTGAAAGATATGGAGCAAATCTATTAGATAACTGGGCAGGAGCAACTTTATCTGGAATTTCTAGTGTAGTAATGAATACTATGAAAGGTATAGTTGGAGGACTTACTGGCGGTGCTGTTGATCTTGCAAAAGCCGGACCAGACTGGCTAACAAGATCATTTGATTATGATGAAATGCAAAGACAAATTAAAGCAAATGCTGATCTTCAAAGAGCAATTTCAGAATCGGAACAACAACTTCTTGAGGCTACAGATATTACAGCAACACAACTTGTTGAAATATCGAAACAACTTAATCTTATGTTTAAAGAAGCACCTAGAGAAGCAATAGATGCCTTCCTTCAATTAAAAGAAATGGCTCAGACTTCATCTGCTGTCCCATTTGAACCTAAAGCAATGCAAGATTTTGTAAAAGAATTAGATCCACTTAGTGGTCCAATCTTAGCAGGTCTTATAGCAACAGAAGATCAGGCTTGGAAGGTTGCTGAGGCACTAACTGCTGGATTGAGCGTTGTAGAAATTGTTTCTGCAATTGTAAAAGATGAACTTGACTATAGAATAAATGTATCAGTTAATTATAGAGAAGCAATGAATGCAATAGAAGATTTGAAAAAATCTTTAGAAGATTCTTTAGGAAAAGATATAACTGAAAAAATAGATCGTGTTAAAAATTCATTAGATACTTTGAAACAAGATAAACAAGATTATATAGATCAAAGAGCAATTGATAAGCAAGCGGCTGAAGATGAATATCAAACTGAACAAACTGAAATTGAAGATACTATTAAATTAATTGATAAATCTACAGCAAAATATGTTAAGAATCTTCAAAAGAAAAAGGCTGCCGATGACTTTTATTCCAGACAAAAACAAACTGGGCTTGGTGCTCTTGGTAAACTAGCATCCGGTGACATTTTTGGATTTATCATGGATAGACAGCAGATGGTTGCTGATGCCGCAAACTTTGCTTATGATCAGGAACTTTCAAAGATTGAAGATAGAAAGAATGCAAAAATTGATGCTTTGAATGAAGAAAAAGAATTAGAGTCAAGACTTCATCAACAAAAAATGGATGATTTTGATACCATAACTCAAAGAATTATTGATCAAAAACAAGAAACTATTGATGCTAAATCAGCAGAACTTGGAGAGTTAAAGACATTACAAGACTCATTTGATGCTGGAAGAATGCTTAGTGCTACAGAATTAAGTAAATTCTTAAAAGAAAAAGAAATTGCCCCAATAATTGCGGCTCAACGGGAAATAATTAAGAAGCAATTCATAGCAGAATATATGGCTGGAAAATCAAAAACAGAAGCATTTAAGAATGTTTATCCACTATTAAAACAATTGTTTCCTTTATCAGCAATCGAACTTTCTGGAATGTTAAGTCAAGGAGGAACAGAGGCTGCTTATTATCAGGGACTTCTTGGTATTACTAGACTAGCAGAAACATTTTCTACTAAAAAACCTCATCAAGCAGCGCCAGAAGATAGAAGGCGTGTATCTACAACAAAAATAATATCAAAAGACAATTTTAATCCTACAACCTTTTATGGTAAAAAAGTTATAATGGTATATAGAGATGGTTTTGGTAATGACTATTATCAAGATTATGTTTGGGATAAAAAACAAAAACAAAATATTGCAAATGGAGACCCAAGACCAGCACCAAGACAAGCGGCAGAAGGTGGCTATATTTCTGGACCGGGTACTCAAACATCTGATTCTATTCCAGCCCGTCTTTCTAATGGCGAATATGTAATTAAAGCATCATCAGTTTCTAAATATGGAAAAAATTTCTTAGATAATGTTAATGAAGGTAAATTAGGTTTTGGTAATGGTGGCTATATGATGCCACAAAAGTTTTATGCTGGTGGATTAGGAACAGCCGGAAAAGGTTCAGTAGCATTTGGTCAATCATATAATAGTAGTAAACTATTCCAATCAGAGGCTTTTCTTGGTGAGAGTGCTACTTGGTCACCATTCGCATATGATCTTATTAGTTTATACCATAGAGGTGCTTCATATAGAAAAGATGTTATAACTCCTAAAAAAACACAATTGCCTTGGCAGGCAAGAAAAACATTTAGAACTGGTGGTCTTGCTGGTCAAGATGGTGGTGGGTCAAACAGTCAATATGGAATGAGATACGATCCAACAAATCCAAATTCATTTAATACTAGTCAATTTAACACATCTGCTGGTAGTCCTGAGTTGGCTAATGCAATTTGGACTGGTCTAAGAACTGGCGCAGCAGGACTTTTCCAATCTGTTGTTACAGGAGATTTATCATCTCAAGATCCAGTTGCAAATTTTATTGGTGGAGATACTTATGCTAATATGACTCCCGGTGAAAAATCAATAGAAGCATTATTGGGAGCATCTAATTTTATTCCAATTCCCGGCATTGCTGGAATTAAAGCATTGGTTAGTGCTGGAAAAGTGGCTAAGTTTGCAAAGGCTGCTGGAATGGGACTTAAAGATTCATTAAGCCTTGGTAAAAAAGCATTTTCATCCTCACTTGCTTCCAATAGGGCAAGACTTATTGCTACAAGAGCAATGTCACAAAGTGGAAGATATGGTAAATCTAAAAAACGAAAAATTTATCATGACAAAGAAATTTTGCTTGATAAAGATTCATTAAAACAAATTAATAGTGAATTAATTCGTAGAGGAGACAGTGTAATATCAGCAAATGATCCTAATTTATATGATGAATCAACAAGAACATATTCCTATCCTGATGGAAATGCTATAAGGTTTTATATAGATCCAAATATAGTTGATGATTTTCCAGAAATAGAAAAACTTATAGTAGGAACTACTGATACGTTTGCTACAGGAGCATGGGGAGATATAACAGCAAAATACGCTAATTCATATGAAAAACCAGTCTACTTCATTGATAGAGCACAATATTACTCAATTGTAAAAGATGCATTATCACTTAATAGTCCTTCAGATGCAATACGTCTTATTGAAACAAAAAGAAATTCTTCAAAAGAATTTAGTGATTTAATTGATGCGTATATTGAGACGGATCTTTTACCTCAATATGTAGGTGTTGATCCAGATGATTGGGGCCGAAAGTTTCGTCAAATGGTTAAAGGGTCTGAAAAATTTGGTGGTTGGAACGCTGGACAAGATGTTTTTGATAACCCAACATTTTCTGGAACACAACTTAATTTTTATGATAAAAGAGGAAATCCAGACTTTAATGCATTATCAACGATGTCTCTATTTTCTCATGAAATGGGGCACGCATATGACTATGGAATAGGATATCAAAGTTTACTTAGTAGTGCTAAAAGAAAAAGAACTTCGGCAGCCACTGAAGTTACAGCAGAATCAAGCAGATTTGCTTTTGAAAATGAACTTAGACAAATTTTAGGTCTACCACCAAAAGCAAAAAGTATAACTTGGGATATGCCAATGGGACCATATAATCCCTTCAAGTATGGAGGAAAGCCGTATTCAGCAAGATCAACTGATAATGCTTATGATACTACATTGTTTAGATATAGTTATAGTACAAAAATGATAGATGCTCTTTTTAACAGAAATAGCAAGTATCTTTCTAGTGAATTAACTGGTACAAAATTTATAGAAATGCCTGATTATTCACTTGCAGATAAGTTGAGAATTATTGGTAACTTAGCAGTATGGACTGGAAAAGGCACAGCAGATTATTGGTCACATGGAGTATGGAAATATGGTAATAAGATAGAAAAAATTCGTGCAGCATTAGCATTAATAAGCGGATTTGGACTTCCAATTTATCATGCAGGAATTGCACTTGGTGGTAAAAAAGAAGATAGGCCCAATGAAGGAGAATTTAGTCCAGATCTATCAAAAATATTAAAGGCAAATGGTGGAATGATTTCTGGTCCCGGCACAAAACTTTCTGACTCAATTCCAGCAATGTTATCTAATGGTGAATATGTTATCAAAGCATCTTCAGTAGATAAATACGGAGTGCCATTTATGGATTCTCTAAATGCAGGAAGATTTATGGCTGGAGGAATGGCATCATCAATTAAGAAATATGCAGATGGTGGATATGTCGGATCATATGGATCATCAAATTATAATGATTCAAATTCTTCAATGTATAATATAACAGTTAACGCCGGATCAGTAAGCGATCCAGACAAGTTAGCAGAAATAATTGTATCTAAGATTAATTTTGAAAATTCAAGAAGGCAACATGCTAGGAGCATCTAATGACTACAATTGAAAGAAGATGGTTTAGACCTTCACTTATGGTTTTTACAGATTCTCAGCCTACACCAACCACAGCATCTATTGGAACATGGAATATTGGCGCAGTTGCCGGAACAGACTATATATTTGTAACTGACGATGGAAGAAATGAAATACAATTAGATTGTGACAGAATTGAATATAAAAAGAGAATGATTAATGGCAGAATGCGCTCTTATCATGTTGCAGATAAGATGAAGTTTTCTGTTTCTTGGGATAGACTACCATCAAATAAAAGTTACATTTCAGAGGTAAAAAATAACACTTCTGCTGCTTGGGCGGCGGGTAAAGAACTTCTAGAATGGTATAAAAATCATAATGATAGTTTCTATTTAATGCTTGTATATGATACACCGGACCCTGAAGGAACTGGTTCTATACCACTTAAATATAAAATAGAAACATATAATGTTTTCTTTGAGAATTTTTCATATAATATTATTCAAAGAGGTTCGCTTTTTGACACATGGAATCTTAGTTTATCGTTAGTAGAGGCATAAATGATATTAGACTATCCAGTACTAAGAGATATATTAAAAAGTTATGACACTGTTGTAAGCCAGCATCTTGTTGTAACTGAATGGAATATGAATCGTTATCAAAAAATATCTGATTATGGCATTTATGGCGGCGCTGGAAATGCTGCTAATATGACCTATTCAGCAAATGATACAAACATATTTGATGGTAAGACATTCTACATTTATGACGATAACTCAACTAAACTTTCTAATGAGGCAGAAACTTTTTCAAGCCTAGCATCAGTCTTTGAACCAGATAGGCCAGATCAGGGAATTATTCTACTTCAACAATCCAATTCTTTACTTATTGCAGATGATATTGCAGATTTGCAGATTGATAAACTAAATTCAGATAAACCAAGATATTATCCATTTAGCAAAAATAGAAAATATGACTACTTTAATTCTGGAAAAATTATTGACAATCTTAATCTTACTCAAGATAATAGATTAAAATATGCTGGTCAATCAACAGTGGACGGTGCAATTCAGTATGCAAACCCATTTGTTGTTTATGAAGAAACTTTTCCATGTAATAAAATTGTAATAAAGGTTCAAAATCATTTATGTGTTCCAGAAAAATACTATGTTGATATTCTTTCTACAAATGGATCAACTTGGACTCAAATCTACTCATCAACATCTTCTGCCGGATTCACTGACGGTACACTTGAACTCTATTATGATAATACTTCTACATGGTCAACCATAGTAAGAAGAGCAGACGATCTTGATCAGATAGAAACTCCCACAACTCAACTTAAACTAATTAAAGGTGTTCGGTTAAGAGTTGACAAGATGACAAAGATAACAAAAACTGTTAATGGAAAACAAAGATCATATAAGGGTAGTCTTGAATTAATTGAAATTTCACCAAGAATAGAGTATGATCTTACATCATATACAGAATCTTTTAATATAAACTCATCTATTTCTGATAGCGAGTATGGGCTTCCAGTAGGAGGTATTGTCACATCAAATGGTGAAATAACCTTATCAAATGATACAAAACAGTTTATGTTATCAAGTTATGCTTCAAAATATAAATTGTTAACACAAGATGTTGAATTTCGTTTATTTCAAAAAATAACTGACGAGGATACTTCAACAACATATACTGTTCCTTTAAAAGTTATGTATGCAGATAAATGGGAAGTTCAAGAAGAGTTTAATACCAAAGTATCATTGTCAGATAAAATGAGGCTTTTACAAGAAAAAAACGTTATGGATCTTGTTTTTGTTTCACAGGGTGGAACTAACTTCTCTGCAATTATATTAATGATATTAGATAATGTTGGAGTAACTGGATTTGAGTTTAAAAAATCTGGAGAGTCTAATGATACTGATATTAAAATAAAAAACTTCTTTTGTAATAATGAGAAAACAGTAACAGAGGTTTTAGATACTTTAGCAAAAGCAACTCAGTCTGCTATTTATATGGATGCTGTTGGAAACCTCAATGTATTGACAAAAGAAAGAATTTCAAGTAAAGTTTCAATGACTCAATCGGTTGATAATGTTACAGGCGGAACAGATTTTTGGATGGTGTTTGATGAAGAATACTCTCCAGCAGACAATGAGTATAGTTATGTATCATCATATAAATCTAATATTATAAAAAGTAATGATCAAAAAATAGATCCAGTTAGTAATGGAACAATAACATTTCATGACTATGGTGTTGCAAGAGTTTCAGCACAGAATCTTCTTGCCGAAGCGATTCCTAAAAAACTCCTCTCCGATTCTCCACAAACAACAATATCTACCTCTGGATATGACTATGCTTTAAGGACGCTTTGGTCACCGGGAACTGGAACAGACTCTGTTTTAGGTGCGGCTAATCTAGTAAAAGATATGAATGCATCTAAACCAAAAGATTTATTTAGTGGATTTACAGTAAATGCTCCTGATTATAATTCAGCAATAAAAAAGTTTTATGATAATGCAGTCGCTGCGGCTAAAAGTGGAAGTGCAACAAAATTAGAAAGCATGATGATCTATTTAGATAGAAATGAAATCTATACATTTGGAAATCAGGCCGGTTTTATTATGATAGATAATGAAATAATAGAATACTATGGAATACTTTATTCAATTAACGGCGAAAACTTAATTATGTTTAGTCCAGAAGAAGTTAATGAAAAGGTTAACTCTTTAACAAAAAGATCTTCTGTGACTCCAATCGCCCTAGTTGTTAAGTTACGATTGAATGCTGTAGAAAATGACGATGATGATTACACCTATAAGATAATTTCTGACGGTCGTGCGGCTATGAATACCGATATAAGAAGGCACGTTTCATTCAATAAGTCTGTAACTGCAAGCGATGTTGATCCAGAGAACAAGTTTAGCCTATTGATAGGTGAAAAGAAAAATCTTAGAAAGCCAGCAAACTTTAAAGTATCAACCTTCTTTGATTTTAAAGACTATAAAAGATTTGATAGAATTAAGAAAAGATTAAATCTACCAAAACAAAGTTATAGATCATATGTTGGACAACTTAAAATTGCTGGGCCAAAATCACCAGCCGATGATAGAAAACCTCTATCAGCATCAACAGATGCACTAGTGTATGAAAGTATGCAAAAGATAAATAGAAAAGTTAATAAGTGGGTTCCCGGTTCTGGAAGCACCAGTTTTGACCCATATGTTTATACATACGGACAAAGATATATTTATGGTCAGATTTTTGATTTAAATTTTCAACCGGGTATTGTTGCAACAACAATGAAACTATATTCTGGAATTGAAACAGATAAAAAGAATATAAATCAAACATCAACAAATTCTTGTATCGCTGGAATAGGATTTGCTCTTAAGTATAATACAGATCCAGATACTAATGAAAGAATCATTAAATCTGGATACTTTGTTGAAGTTGAATCAGCAGGATCAAGTTATAGAGACATTGAAAAGGTAAATAAAATTCAAAGTTTAAGATTTTATAAACTTGAAGAAAAGGATGGAATTCTTGCTCCAAAGGTTCTTGGAACTGCGGCTGTTAAAATTGCCCCAGTAACAAATTCTAATATTCAATTTATATCAACTGATAGCATTCCGCTTGATTCTATATTTAATTTAGAAATAAGAATCAAAACAAATGCAAATAATGTTGAATTTGATGTTTATTATGGTAGAACTAGTATTACAAACAATAATCCAATAGTTGATAAAGATGTTAATAAAACTAATTTTTGGGATGGTGCCAAAAATGTATTTTTATTTGTTAGAGATGATTCTCAAGCAATGTTTGAAAATGTAATTGCTGTATCTAAAGCAATATATACTGGATCAGATAATAGTTATTTTAATAATAAAAATGAATTTATAGAAACAATAAATGAGTCTTATCAACAAGGTAAAATATCACAAGGCTCTGTATCAGCAGAAAGATATATTCTTTTCAATGATCAAAAAATAAAAATGTACTATAACGATTTTGCTAAACTTGCTAGAGAAGTAAAAAAGTATACTCCTAGATATCAGTCTCCTGCTTTATCAGCAAGAATTATAGATATTTCAAGAATTAATCCACAATATATGATTTTAGATTATGAATTTAGTTCATTTGGTGCAGAAATTGTGGTGGCTAATACATCAACAACTGCTATAGCAATATCTGCCGATGATAACCTTCCTCTATATTTAACTGGAACTCAAATTGAAGAACTTTCATCTGGTAATGTAACTTTAAAAGACTACTATGCAAAAATTGATGACGACGGTAAGAAGGTTACTGATCTTCAATATAATAAATCTGTTTATGGAGAAAAAACTTTTACAATAGATAGTATTTATATTCAAGATAGAATTCAAGCCAATGAACTTGTCAAGTGGATAATGGATAACTGTTCAAGAGAACGTCTAAAATTTACTTTAGAGATATTTCCAAATCCATTGTTAGAACTTGGTGACAAGGTTAAAATATATTCTAAAGATAGAGGATATCTTCAGTCTAATGATGTATTTGGTAAAAAGACATTTGTTGTCTCTGAAATAAATCATTCAATTAATAGCAGTGGTCCTAGTACTACAATATCCATTGTTGAGGTAGGTGTTATTTAATGGCTGTTATTGTTGCTCCGTTAATTCCGGCCAAGAAAAATAGTAACGAAAGACTTCCTTCTGTAAGAATGAATATATCTTCAAATCAGAATGTTCCAGAAACTTCTGATGAACCTCTATCAATGCCCAATCTTACTGATCGTATTATTGAAGAGGTTGAAAGATTAACTTTAGAAATTATTAATGAAACTAAAACTCTTATTACTAGTGGAGTTAACTATAAAAGTGTTAATTATATAGAAGAATCAGACATTGAAAATCCCAAATCGGTGGATGGAATAAGAGAAATATTTAATCAGATGGTTCAGGCTATTCAAGATAGTTTAAATCTTGGGAATGAAAACAGTGAGAATTATGATTACCTAGAATATTTAAAGTTGTTTAACGTGAGGTATAATAATGGAGAGCCTGAAATAACAATTAGTTTAAATCTTATTGAATTTAATAAAGATGATGTTGAAGTTGTTAATGTAAAAATTGATAGGAGTAATTAGTCCAGTGAAAAATGACATAGTTGGAGTATATAGATTTTATCTCGGAAACGAGTTAATCTTAGAACAGAAAAATGCCTTCACTACTGCTGGACGTTCTATTGCTATAAAGTCTTTACTTGGCATTATTCCTAATTTTGTTAATTCAATAGCCTATGGTATAGATAAAACTGCAAACGTTTTTAATTCAGCATCCACTCTTATTACAAATAATAGTTTAGGATTTGAAATTGGCAGGACTCCGGTGGTAGGTAATTCCTTTTCATTGTCTGGAGCAAATGATTCATTAGTCTTTGCTGGAACAATCGTAGATGGTTTTCAGTATGAAATTAACGAGGTGGCAATTTATCCAGCAACAAATTTAAATAATGAAATAAATGTTGATGGTGAAACTTTAATAAACTTTGATACAATTGATTTATTTTCAAAATATGGAACTGCTTCAGCAGCACAGTTAACATTAACTTCAAGTGCTCGGATAGGCAATCAAATGCTTAGCCTACCAACAACTGGAAGCGCCTCTGACTATCTTGAACTTGTAACAGACAATAGTACATTAGCATCAATATCAAGATATTCGTCTGAAGACGTGTTTAAACTAGCAATGATAAATCAGTCATCTAGTGTTGCCGCCAGCGTTTATTTTAGATTCTATACAGATGATTCAAACTATTACACACTTCCAGTTGTGAGTTCTTCTCAGTCAGGATATCAAATAGTTCAGGTAACAAAAGCATCAGCACAAACAACTGGCACTCCAGATTGGAATACTATATCAAAAGTTAGACTTTGGAATTCAAGCACTCAAACAGTTTTATTAGATGCAATAAAAATTGATGTAGGTTCATATGCTATAGATACAAACTTTGGAATGATATCTAGAGCAGTTCTGGCTACACCAATAGTGAAGCCAGCCTCAATACCACTAAACATACAATACTCTTTGATAGTGAATTTTGATGGTGGTGTGTAGTGCCAGAAAAAATATCAATATCAGGTGATGGTAAAAGCACATTAATGCCAAAAGATAATGTTCAATTTAGAATTAAAACTTATCTAGGTTCTACACAGACTTCTACCTTCCTTGAGTTTGATGTTCCAGCATGGCCTTCTTTAATAACAAAAACTGGATTGACATATGAATATGTAACAAGAAATATTGATGTTTTTGATGAAAACTCTGAATATAACATAACCAACTATTTAGTTGGAACATTCAATGCTAATTATGAAAGACTTACTTTAAAACTACAGTCTACTCCTTCAAAAATTAAAGTTGGCGACGATGTTTTTATAACTGCCAGCAGTGGTGCTCTTGCTCCAATAAATGGAAATACTCTTAAAGTTATTCCATCAATTAAAAGCACAAAGGGTGAAAAGTATATAGACTTGAAAGTTTCTGCCAGCGTCTTTTCAGTTGGAGCAAAAGGATCTGTTACAGCATCTGTAAACTCTATAAAAGAGGTTAAATCAACTAAAACAGTTAGAGATTATACAATTAGATTAAACGGCGGTAGCAATTCTCTTCAATCATTTATGTATAATGATTATGTAAGAGATGTTTTAGTATTTGGAGTTTCTACAGTTTCTACAATCAATATGTCAAATAAAAAAGAAAGTCCAATATATATAATTAAACCATCTGGACCGGGGACTCCACTTATAGATAGGGCAACCGCTCCACCCTACTCTGATATAACACAGTTTTTAAAGAAACCAGCAACTGTTTTAACAACATCTCTTCTAGATAAAAATATTGCTTTAAAACTTTATTGTGGAATAGCAAGATATAAAAAAGTTGGGGAAAACTGGTCTGGAGAATGGCTACAAAAAGATGATAAAGGTCTTGCTATTCTTGCTGAAGCAAAGGCTAAGGGTACTTAAAAATGGATAACATTTATAACTCTAATATAGAAAATACAGATTTAGGAAAAATATCAACCTATAGAGATACTGCTGATAATCTTAGAATTAATGAAAGACAAATTTCATCATCTAATTTTGATGGTTTTGTTCCAATAATAACTGCAAGCATTGCAGTCGGTAATATAAAAGAGGGACAGTATCTTTCACTAACTAGCGGATCTTCTGTTTCAATATATCCTATCGTTTCTATTGAGTCAGAAAATCCAGACTTAGAAGATACCTATACTGGCAAATATACAGTTTATTATCTTAAAGATAATGAATTAGTTACTGCATCTTATTCTTCATCTGCTGCTATGGTTGTTGTTAGTTATGAAAATTGGGATGACAAAGATATTGGATCTAATGGTTGGCTAATCACTCAAGAAGGAAATGCTGTATTTTCAAACGTGGCGGTGCGAGGTGAACTAGAGGCCACCACCCTTGACGTTGGTGGAGCAAATGGTATAACATATAATGGTTCAGCAGTAGTTATTGGAACCGGCGTTACTATTTTAGGAACAACAACCACAGACTCTCTTTTAGTTGGAGCATCTCCAAATATTCTTAAAATATCTGCATGTCCTAATGGTGTGGCTGGCGAAGATGGTATTTTTATTAGTAGTGCTAACTATTGGTATTCAACAGGAAAGTTTAGTCTTGGTGGTCCACAAGGTATTACATTTAATAGTGGATCAGTTATTGTTGGAACTGATGTTTATGTAAATGCTAATGTAACGGTAAATGCCTTGACTGTTGGCGCCTCACCAAATCTTTTGAAAATATCTGCATGTCCTAATGGTGTTTCTGGAGAAGATGGTATATATATAAATGAATATAATTATTGGTATACTGACGGAAAATTTGGATTTGGTGGTGCCGCTGGTTCCGCTAAATGGACAGGATCTGCTTTATCAATAACTGGTAATATTAATGCTACCTCTGGATCTTTTAGTGGAGATATTACAGCAGCAGCAGGTAGGTTTACTGGATCTGTGACTGTTAGTTCAGGTGGAAAGTTTATTGCAGGAACTCCAACTAACGGTGTAGTTCTTGATGATACAGGATTAACTGGATATAATGCCGGATTGCAAATGTTTAATATTCCTACTACTGGATCGCCAACTTTGGCTGGATTCACTGTAATTAATACTGGAATAACTGGATCTGGAACATATGCAAATATTGTTGCTGGAACTACATCTAATAATATTACTATCAAAGGTGATAGAGCAACAAGTTCTGCTATGATTTTTACTACAATTAGTGGAACTCCTACAACATATTCATCTGGAGATGGATTCTATATAGATGAACTTGGAAGATTTAGATTTGCATCATCTTCATCTAATTATGTTAGTGGAAGTGCAGGAAATGTTACTGTTTCTGGAGAAATTATTGCTAATAAAGGAAGTTTTACTGGACATATTTTATTTGGTCCGACCGACCCCTCTGATCTTTCTGCAATAGGATATAATCTTAATGATAATCCAGCAGCACAGCCAAGTGCCAGTGGTACAGAATATGGATTTAAACTTGATGCGTATAATTATTGGTTTAATAAACAAGTAAATTCAGATACAAATAATATTTTTCTTTTAGCAACAACTATTGGAGATGATTATTTAGAACTTGATGATTTTGGAACATTAACGTTTCAAGCAACTGGTGTTTTAAATCCCGGCTCAGAATTAGGTGGATGGACCGTTGGAAATGGAATTCTTTATACTGGCACTGGAACAACTTTTAATGCTATAAGTGCTGGTGATTCCGGTGGAACTTATCAAACAAATACTATAGCAATAAGTAAAATGATAATTGATGATGAATTCTATACATATTTTGATCCTAATTTTACTAGTGATAGAGGAAGATATTCTACATTTTATTTAAGATGTTTATATACCAGCATTGATCCATCATATACAAGTGATGATTTTGATACTGTTAAACAACTTCTTAGAGGGTCTGAAATAACATTTAGTGGTATAACTGGTGATGGTTCATCATTAAATACTTCTTTAAGTTTTAAAGTTTCAGAAGTTGTTAGTGGATCTTATTCGCTAGATGCAGTATCAAGCAGTTATACTGTTGGTGGACTTACTGGATCTGATAAAAGAGTTACACATTATCCTACATCAGCATCCTATTTTACTATTTTAATTTATGGTGAAGATGCCTCTCCTTCTCCAGTTTATACTGGTAGTACTCAAATTAATAGTTCAACAGCATATGCACATGACCCATCAGTAACTGAAAGTATTAGTGGTGCTGTTGTTATAAAAGGAGATTTTGAAGTAACAGATGGATCTTTTACTTATACAACATTTGCAAATACTGGAACTAATGCTTTTCTTTGGGCTGGTGATGAAGATGTTAATAATGCTTTATTTAAAGTTGAAAATGACGGAACTTTAACAGCGCAGGCCGCGAACTTTACTGGAACTATTGACTTTAGTGGAACAGATTTTAGACTAACATCTAGTGCAACTGGTAAGCCAGATATTGTTATAACTTCAACATTTGATAAT
>Ga0129333_10000772_pt1 | contig 27886 bp, 33 predicted proteins | sample CPB6_08_DNA_FD_94474 | JGI IMG/M metagenome (GOLD analysis project Ga0129333, IMG submission 94474) | Freshwater to marine salinity gradient microbial communities from Chesapeake Bay, USA - CPBay_Sum_0.6_0.8_DNA | ecosystem: Environmental > Aquatic > Marine > Coastal | place: USA: Chesapeake... | reverse complement strand
TGTATCCGGCGCAGTTCCTGAACCTTTTCCGAATATACCGCAGGATTCTTCTGTACCCGCGCCACCTCTTCCTTGGGGAGTCTGTTGCCCCTCAAAAGAGCCTCGGAAGCACGAAGTCCTGTCTCGTAGTCGTGAACATAGTATGCCGTGGCAGACAGTTCGTCCAGTGCCATCCACTTGTACACATTGGTGTCTATGAACAGGATGTCGTGCTGCGGGAACGGAATCTGTGCTGCTTCCTTGGCAAACATGTACGCTGCACGGGGACGACCCATCATGCGGAGGGTACGGGCAATTGCGTGTAGCGGCTCGGCACGGCACGGGCGGTAGTCATAAGCGTCAAGCAGTTTCTGCTGAATGATTGGCCACTCCTTTTCCTGTGCCATAGCGATGAGTGCCACTCGGAACAGGGAATAGTAGCACTCCTCTTCCCATCCACCCATCTCCACGCGCTTGTAGTATGCCTCGGTTGCCTTGTCCCACTGCTGCGAGTCAAAGTACGACTGTGCAAGATAGAACTGATACCGAGAGTTTCCCGGTTCGGTCTTCAGTGCTTCAAGCAGGGTTTCAGCGTCCTTGGAGTATTTTTCAATGGGAGTAACATTGGTGTTTCGATGACCAATCGTTCGTGCTTCCAAGTAGTAGTCGCCGTCAATCTTCTCCTGCGACAGTGGCTGCTTTTCGCAGTGCGCGTATTCGTGAAGCACTCCGATGTACTTCCAGCCAATTCCCGTCCTGAAGATTTGATTCCGCCACCAAATGCACTGGTCACGACCGCACTTGAGTGCGTACCCGTCAGCGGTCATGTTCTTGCCGTGAGGGTACTTGAAGTCACCCACGATGCGGTCGTCCGCATCAATCATCCAAGCGTAGTCTGCCTTGCCTGTGCATAGATCAAGGGCTTCAGATCGGTTGTGACCGAAACCAACCCACGGACGCTCATGGAGTTCTCCGGGAATTCCCTTCTCTGCAAAGTACTTTTTGATGAACTCCTGCGTTCCGTCTGTGGAGCCTGTGTCCACGATCACCCAATAGTCGATGTGCTTGTAGACGGAATCAAAGCACTCTTGGATGATGTGCGTTTCATTCTTGACAATCATAGACAGGCATACTGTAGACATTTATTTATTCCTCGTTCTATCTTGTAGATTTTCAGACACCGTGTATTTAGTCATCGTTCGGTAATCTCTACTCTAGGGAAGTATCTCAAATACTTTGACTTGGTTTCGGTTTTTTCGGACAATCGTTTGCAGATTTCATCAAAAAAGTTCCACGCCAAAGGGACATAGCAGATGGGCTTTTGTTCATAATTCTCCAAGAAATCAATGCTGTAGATTGGTATTGATGTTCCGGGAGTAAAAAGAGACTGCTTCAGAGGATTATCGTCTATGATGAAATCCAATCGAACATCACAGAAATTCAAGAAGGTGTTTCCCTTTGCGGAAGAACCGTACCCTGCTACAGTATATCCATCGTTCTTAAATTGTTCTACTGTTCTCTTGAACTCGTCTGCTATTTCATTTGCTCGTAGAGCATATTTGGTATATGTGTCTTCAGAGTACAATCCAGTTGACTCTTCGGACTCAATCATCTTTTGGATGGTTTCGCTAGGATTATTATGCTTTGATATCACGAAAACATAACTTCCGCCGTGGATAGGATGTTCGATTACATCTACTAGATGGAGTTCTGCTCGTTCGCAGATGGTCTTCATTGAATTCACGCAGTAGTACGAATAGTGTTCGTGATACACTGTATCAAACTCATTGTTCCGTATCATGTGTGCTTGGGATATAGTAATGAATGCCAATCCACCGTCCTCAAGCATGGTTCTGCATTTACGGAGAAATCCTACTTGATCGTAGTTGTGTGCAAATGCATTCTGACAAATGATTGCATCGAACTTGAACGGAAACTGTACTGATTCGTTGTTAAAATAATCGCATACCACAGTATGTCGATTTGAACTCATCTGATGTAGATTAGTAGCAGGATCGACTCCGTATGTGGAAAAACCTGTAGACTTGAAACAATTCAGTTGAGAACCGTCATTGCAACCAATATCAAGAACACGACCAGTGTTTTTCTGTATCCTAGAAACAACCATTTTGAAAAACCAATAGAAATACTCTAGTTGTGTCTTCGATGTTCCTGAAACATACAGATAGTGTTTAAACAATTCATCAGGATTCACCATATGACTCAACTGCAAATGGTGACATTCTCTGCACTTATTGACTAAAAGCGGATAGAAATTTTCGTCTTGTGTTTGCGATGATTTGAATGAGTTTGCCGGAGGCTGATTTCCTAGATCAAGCACAGTCTTTAAAGAAAGACCATCACACGCTATACAGTTGCTTATTGGACGACATCCGCTCATGCTGTTTCCTTTCTCATAGATCTGCGGATCCAATCTCGCACATCGACACAAGGACTCCATCCCAATTCATTTTTTGCCTTGGTGCAGTCCGATAGATTGTGTCGTGCTTCTCCCTGTCGGGGCGGAAGATGGACTATTTCCTTTGCACCAAAAATACTAGAAATTTCATTGACTGAATAGGTTGATCCGAATCCTATATTGTAGAGTTGACCCCATTCGTAAAATGGAGAAGGGGGATCAAATGTTGCTGCCAAAAGATTGGCTCTTGCAATATCTCCCACATAGATGAAATCTCTCTGCTGTTCTCCATCTCCAACAACAGTAAGAGGTTGTCCTGCTTCCATAAGACGCTGAAATATTCCCGTTACTGTTGCATACTGACCACGGAAAGGTTGGCGTTCTCCGAATACATTGAAATACCGGAACACCACTGTCTGCAATCCGTATAGATCGGAGTACATCTTGCACAACTGCTCTCCTCCAACCTTGCTTACAGAATACGGGTTCAAGCAATCCGTAGGCATGGTTTCTTTTAGGGGTGGAGCGTTCTTGAGTCCGTATGCAGATGAGGTCGATGAATACACGACTCGCTTTACCCCTGCTTCACGAGCGCACTGAAGTACCGTTGCAGTTCCGAACATATTTGTATGAACCGCTTTGAGGGGATTGATTATGCACGGTTGAATTCTTGCCTCTGCCGCAAGATGAAAAACAGCATCAATCCCGTTGTAAAGACGGCGAGTGGAATCGTAATCTGTTATGTCCAGTTTGTGATTTTCTGCCGATGGATTCCAGTAAAATTGATCGTTGCATTCGGCAGACTCATTGTCTATGACAACAACCTGATGACCTTCTGCCAACAGGTAATCTACCAAATTTGAACCGATGAATCCCGCTCCACCTGTCACAAGTGCTTTCATAATCAACTCCCGATAAATGACGAATAAGATTCGCTGATTGCCTTTTTCAGTGCGGTAGTAGAGTATGTATGCTGCCTCGGGACAAAAACTATAGGGATGTTCAGTTCTTTTCCTGTATAGTTTTTCTCGCGGTAATCATCCCCCAAAAACCGAACATCGTATTTACCGTTTGCCAAAAGCAATGCCAGTTCATTTTCTGTGGAGTATACCGTGACCGCATCAACATATTTAATTGACTTAAGTATCTCAATCCGTTCTTCAACAGTATGAACAGGCTTCATCTTTGGTCTTTCTGTCGATGGATCGTCGTGAAGATGAACCGTTAGATGATCGCAGTTCTGTTTGCAGAACTCAAACATTCGGCAATAGCCCGGATGGATCAGATCAAATGCACCCGCAAGAGTTCCCCGAACTCCACAAGAAGTCAGTCTCCATTGTGCTGCATTGATTGCCTTATCGTCAACAAATATATCACAGGTTGGCTTTCCCCGACAAATCAATTCGTGATGCTTGAGTCCCCAATCGGTAAGTTGTTTTTCGGTGATCTGCTTCCAGTCTATTCCCGTGCTTGCTCCTCTGGCGGTGAAGAGAACTATCCGGTGTCCGCTGTCGTAAAGCCTATTGACTTCTTGGATTGCCTTGTTGATGGGAACAGCATTGGCATAGTTGCCGTCAGAAACGGTATGGCACAGTGTTCCGTCTATGTCAAAGCAGTAGATCATATTGCTGAATGGAGTATGGCTTCGTGGGCACATTCTACCACACCGTAGTCGGTGGAGTTAATCCAAAATCCGTGAACAGCGGAATCAGAGTATTTGTCGTTGATCTGATTGTACTCATCGAATCCGGTTAGCGTTATGTACGCTATGCCCTGTGTTTTACAGTAGTCAGCACAGTTAACGATATTTTTTGAATTACCTGATGAACTAATCAAAATCACAAGCGAGTTCTTGTCAGCAAACTCTTTGACAAACTGACAGAATGCCTTTTCGTATCCGTAATCATTTGCATAACAAGACATACGCGCACCATCCGAAAATGCCATCGCTCGTTTTCCCAAAGCCTTGGTGTAATCTTCTGCCATGTGTGATGCAATCGCATTACTTCCCCCGTTTCCCAATAGAAGTATGCTGCCTTTCCATGCTCTCACCGTATTCTTGAATCCATTCAGCGAATCCTTGGGAACATTGTTCAAGGCAAAAACAAGATCGTCTATGAACTTCATACCAACCTCCTTACTCCATGAGGAGAAACACCAACCGGATAGAAACGCTCGTCGGGAACGGTTCCACGATTAAAGAAGCAGAGGAAGAACCCACCGTTTCCCGCCCCGCACAATTTATGAGAAACACAGTTCTTGTTTGATGACAACCAAGAATCAATTTCAGAAATAGCAGGAGACACTATGGAATCCGATGTTCGCTTTTTTGCTGTCCACCCTTCACGAATGAGTCCCATGAAACCCCTGTAGTCGCGGTTCATCAAGCACTGCTCTGCTAGAGAAACAATAGGATTGAATACATCTTCGGTTGGAACGGTTACCGTCTTCAGCACATCGGTAGAACTACGAGTGTAACCAGTGAACAAAAGACACACATCATAGCATTCAAAAATGTCTGTGGGCAGGAATGTATACTTTGGCAATCCGGTTTTGGAAAATTCAATCTTCTTGAATCCACCAACACAGCAACCAAAAACATCCTGCTGCCCCAATAGAGGATTGATGGTTTTTTCTATACGATTGGCAAGAACACCACATTCTGTTTGTGAAACTTGTTTGCCTTGAAATTCTTGCAGAGCCATAGCAAGAGAACACGAATACGAAGACGATACCGCAAGACCGGATCCATGAGAAAAAACATCGCTAGTCATATGCACGGAACACGGCTGAACTTTGCCAGTTTTGAAAAACTCACGAACAAGATCATTCCGAATTTCGTCAACCGATTGTGTTTCTTCTCGTTTGGAGTAGTTCACGATGTATTTGCTGTCTAGGTTGTTCCTTCCTAGAGCATCACGATACACAGAAACATATGTGTACAAGGACGGCGTAAAAGAAATAACAGAACCCCTACCGTGTCTGTCAAGGTAAGAATCAAGATCGCTAGAGCCACCAAGCAGAGACAGTCGTACAGGGCAAGAGACTGCCACATAGTTTTTAAACTCACGATTCATTGTTCAGTGTTGAAGGTTCCTGTAAATGTCCAAATACTGCTGCTCTATTTTCTTGTAGCAGTACCGTTCAGAGTATACAGCAAGAGTGGCAGACCTCTTGTCCGAAAGATAGGACTTTTCATTTTTAAGTCTACGCATCTCGTCCACATACTCTTCCATAGACCAAGCCATCTTTCCGCACCCTTCTATCTGTTCGGCGTGACCCATGTTCTGTGCAGGATGCGTCACCACGGGCAAACCATTGTACATGGCTTCGATGATGGCAGCAGAACACACTTCTCCATCAGACCTAGCATGGGTGTATACATCAAGTGCGCCCAAGAAATCGTGTATATCCTCAACCCTCGCGGCAAAGTCCACGAAGAATACATTTTTGAGATTGAGTTCCGATGCCAACTGCCTGTGTCTCTGCGATCCTCCCAATAGAATGAAATATGTGTTTTCGTCCTGTAGGTGAGCATAAGCAGCGAGAGAAACGGGGGAGAATATTCCGTCATCGTTTCTTTGGTGTAACCCATACACGAAAGCGTCTTGCGGTATTCCGAGTTTTTGCCTCAAAGTAGATGGTGTTTTTTCGGGGACATAAACTATGGTTGGTATAACAACCATTTTTTTTGGGTTGCCTCCGCTCTTGATCCACTTATCGGCTTGCCATTTAGATATCAAAACGCTAGTGTGTACCTGACTGATGTTGTCTGATAGATCACCATGAATGCTGTCTACGAGAATAGTTCCGCGAATTTCCGTGAAAGGAAATTCGGGAAATCCATATCGGGCACTCTGTATGGCATCATATTTTTTGGGATCAAAAACATCCCATATATTGCTTCCATTCCATGTTCTTGCTGCTGTGTTCACGGAATCAATGTGTATAGGGATAGTATTTACTCCACGGGATTCTACAAATCGTTTTCTCTCATCAGAATTATTCGGATGCTTGAAACTGTGGTCGATAAGAGGAGCATTGTTTGTATAGTAAAAATCGACATCGTGTTCTTTTGCCAATAGACACGCAACGGTTTGTAAATATTTTTCTGTTCCTCCCGTGGCAAGACCACAAAATTTCAAACACGCGATTTTCATGCTATTGTGTTTCCGGTGTATGTATTGTTATGGCTAAATGCTTCTTCCCGAGAAGGGCGTTTACCCGTTTGCAGTATTTCCCTGATGATATGGTTGTTGTGATTATGAATCAATCCGTATTTGTCTACTTGCCAACACAGGCTTTCAAACTCACGGCAGATTATTCTGTGTGGTATATTAAATTCCTTGACACGATTGAACAGTCGTTTTTCTGTTGAGACAGTTCGTTCATGCGGATAATCAATTGCAAAGAAATTCGGTGTCAGTTTAGGCTTGAATACGATGAAATCGGCACAGAAAGAAATATTGCAATCAGCATGATACGGATGATAGTCAAGTATCATCGCGTTATCCGTGTGCAATTCTTCTTCCAACAACTGAATCAGCGGTTTATCGTCTACGATGTAAACATCCGGCGTAAAATGAATGACATAATCGTAGTCTGAAAACTTGTGGAATGTCTCGCTTATGGATGTGAACTGTCCACCAAACCATCCAGTATTGGTAGTCTTAACTATTTCTGTCTTACACTGATATTGGCATCTCTTTGCCAGTTCTTCAACAGAAATGTTTTCGTTGTTGCAGCATACAAGTACACTCGCATTTTGCTTCAAGAATTCAGACCTGTTGAAGAACTGGCTAGAGAGCGTATACTCCTCCAGTTGTCTATAAGAATTGTAATGAAGGAGTATCTTCACGGTGCATCACATCCATTCGGGGTTAGCAAGTGTCCAATCAATGTACTTCTTGATACTTTCTTCGAATTGAACCGGAGCCTTCCATCCTAGATTACGCAATTTCTCTCCGTCCAGTGCGTATCGCCTGTCGTGACCGGGACGACCTTGATGGAAATCAACCAATTCGTATTTAAGTTCCTTACCCATTATTTTAGAAATCATTTTTGCCATCTCTAGATTGTCTATCTCTAGATCGCCAACAATATTGTACCGATCCGGTACTATATTTTCTCCCTCGTTGTACAAACTAGGCTTGACATTTTGCAAGATGTATAAAACTGCGGAAGCAGCATTACGAGCATGTAGATAGAAACGGGAACCAATATTCCCCACAGATCCATGAACTGTTACAGTTTCTCCATTGTTTATCTTGGAAATCAGTTGAGCCAAGTACTTCTCCTTGTCCTGACTTTCTCCAAAAATGTTCATGGTGTTTGTTATTATCACTGGTAGATTGTATGTTCTCCAGTAAGAAATTGCTGTTGCTTCCTGACATGCTTTGGATGCACTGTATGGATTGCTAGGAACAATAGAAGACCATTCTGCGTGGTTGACCCCTTCCGGTGCAACCCCATATACCTCATCGGTTGAGAACTGCAAAAACACCTCGGGCTTTGTTTCTCTAGCAAATTCTAGCATATTGTATGCTAGCAAAGTATTCCCGATGATGAAATCTCCGGGGTGATCTATCGACCGATTCACATGAGAATTAGAAGCGATATTCAAGATGTAGTCCACTTTACCGATCATTTCTTTTGTATGCTCGGTGAATGGTGCTTCAAGATCGTGAGTAAATACCGTAACTCTCTTGTTGTCTTGTCCTTCAAGTGCTAGTTTAATTCTTTCCGGTGTTCCCTTATGTTTCCAAGAACACGGGCAAACAAAGTTCCAATCTGTATTTACGAGAAGATGTCGTAGAATATGAGAGCCGACAAAACCCGAAGCACCAGTTAGCAATACCTTTTTCATCATCAATCCTTTCTATGAGACAATCAGTGGTTTATGTAAGCACAGGAGGGAAATTCGTTCCCGTAAAAGTCATTGTTGTCTGCCTGTTCGGTTCCATAATTTTTCACCTTGGGCAAACCACTACCGATCCAAAACTCTCTGTCATATCTATGAATGCTTTCCAACATCGCGTTGTTTAAGGTAGAAAACATGAATATTACTTTTCATTCTGCATAATCCTCTGAAAGCAACAGATTGCTGCCATGAAACCATCCACCGTATTCGGGTGAGCAATCTTTTTTGTATGCCTTGACCTTTGGGTTTGCGCTTCCAATCCAAAATTCACGATCTGTTCTTTCTGCTGTGTTGAGCAGTGAGTGGTCTAGTCTACACACATAATCGGAGTTTGTCCACCAAAAAGTTCCAGAAAAATGTGGTGGATAGTGGGTCGATGGACGAGATCCCGGAGGAAAAACCGGAATCTGATTTTGCGAAACCCAAAGACATCCAGCGCAATCGTGTGTATCCAAATCAGCAACACAATCCCTCCACTTATGCACACAGAAATATTCCATGTACAGTCTCCAACAGTTGTGAGTTAGATTGTTTCGTGTTACTCCCTTGCTGTGGATGTACAAGATTTTCTTTCCGGGATTAGATTCACAAAAATCCTTTAGCATTCGAAGTGTAGGAGTTTCCTCACGCCACTCTTGCGGAGCGTGATATGTATTGGATGCTTTTTTAGGCAGATATGGTATCGACATATCGCCATTTATACCTACATGAAATCCATCACACTCACGAACCAATCCACTCAAGCACATGGAGTGTATCTGTTCCTGAACCAACAATTCCCAATTGTTTATTTGAGTTATGTGATAGAAAACATGAATATCCGAGGACATTTTATTTTCCATTGTTGTGAAAATTACAAAGCGTTTCTAGATTTTTAAATACTTCTTCTGATCTAGTAAACACACCCAATCCTGCTGATCCTCGCATGTTCATCTTGAATCCATCTAGTTCGTTGAAAAACTTTCCCACAGTATGATGATAGGATTCTGTATCGTGAAAAAGAATGACGGAATCTTTGTTGCAGAACGAAGACCATGTTTGATAATCATTCTTGACTGCTTCATATGTGTGCAGACCATCAATATGCAGAAGGTCTATAGGCAAATTCCATGTCTTTGCAACATTATCGAAAAATCCGCGAATTATTTCCACATTGATCGGTTCCATGTTGTGATTTATCTTGGATACAAAATCGCAAACAAATTTATGATTGTCTCTTATTCCTGTTTGTGGATCACCTTCGAATGAATCAATCCCATACACCTTTCCGATACGAGGGTACGCAAAACAAAAAGTAGAAAACCCGAAATCAACACCAAGGTCAACTGTAGTAGCAGGATTTAGCATATTCACCAAATCTATGGCAAAATTGGCATGACCCTTCCATGCACTGTCAATTTCATCTATAAATTGTAGATAGTTTGTGCGATCATTCATTTTTTCAATATCCATAATCGTCCTCTATCGGTAAGATGTTTGCGTATTCTGCTCGGCAATCGTACTGTCGGTTTATCAAATCCAATCGCCCATTAACTATATGATTACAAGTGTCCTCAAACAAATCAACATTTTTATCGTATCTGGTTTGGAAGAGATGATATGTTTTGTTGTCGTATATTGTTCCTATTCCGTAGTATCCATAACCCGAAAGCCTCCAAATTCCTCCCTGTGGGATGGATTGGAATGTGCTAGGAAACCACATCTTGAGTCTCTTTTCTCGTTCTATTGCACTACGAGTCCATTCTTGTGCGGTATCATTTTTTCTAACAGCATTCAAAGTAGCACTAGGCATCCCGATGCTGTTGTAGAAGTCTCTGCTGATGACCAAGAAAGAAGGAGCGCAATAGATGTCATGCTTGGCTTTGATGCAATTAGTTACTTGTGCATTGCCAACCAAATATCCGTTCTCACAGAACTTGATAGATTCCATGACGGCATCGTAACTAAGTGGAACACAATCTCCGTCCATAAAAACATAGATGTCGGAGTTGACCGTATTCATAATTTGGTCAATCCACTTTCCGTGTTCTATAGTCTGAACAGTTACATTTAAACGAAGACCGAAATGGTCAAGCACCTTAATCTGATTTTTCACTATACGAGGATTGTTGTTTTCCCACCGAAGGCTATGGATACTGACTTTCATGTTATATCCTATCTCAATGTACTTTTGAAAATGCCGTGTTCGGAGCCTTGTCTCACAAGACTTGGTTCCCACCAATATACCTTATGGTTATGTAGGTAGTGTTGATACGATATTTCCCAATCTGCTGCAAGATTAAACGGAAACCATGTTCGAACAAGATCAGCGGCTGCTTTTCTTTTTATGATTATGGAATCCGTACATCTTGAAGCAGGATGACTCATTAGATATGAGGTCTTGTTTGGGCTGATGGGAATCCCGTGGATTGTTTGCGGAGTAAGCCCAGCACCGCTTCCAAAATAAATCACATCCCAATCGCTTGGTGTGTTTTCAAGATAGTTTTTGAAATGATGTTCAAAGTTCTCACATAGTACAACATCATCTTCAAAAAGCAAGAAATACTCATCATCGCTAGAAGCAAACTGCTCAAACAGTTTACCGTACTTCACCGCCAGAGAAATCTCTCCCATATTAAGTTCGCGTAGAGTAGACCGCGCATTTGGGATGATGCGTTCATATATTGAGGTTTTTTCCCTTACACGATCTGGCTCGTCCTTTATTCTGCCGCAGTACTTGCGAACATCTTCGTTTGTCAGTTCGTTTCCGTCGTAGTCGGTAAAGAAAGAGTAATTCGTGAACCCGTGCTTTTCCATCTGCCGGATCATGTTCTGCTTCCGGTCAGCAAGTGGCTTGTAATGCAATATGGTTGTCTTGATGTCTATGGACACGATCACACCTTCTTTGCTAGAACCCAAGTCTGAGCCTGACACACGGGATCATACTTCAACTTTCCGTTTTCGTCAAGCACTTGCTTGTAGTTTGGCCAATCTCCGTGGGTAAAAATGTAGTCGATGTACTTCTTGTTGCCCCAATATCCGCATTCACACACCTCAAATCCACAGGACTCCATGAGCGCACACAGTCCAGTTGGTGTGAGTCCATTGAAATGAACAGGTGTCAGGTGTGGAATGTTTATGGTGGGAACAGTGGTGTACACATAGCCACCGTCCTTCAGGTGTTCTCTGATTCGATTCATGGCAAGAATCGGGGTATGGAGATGTTCTATGGTCTGATTGAATATCGCAAAATCGTTGTCCTTCTTGGGAACATCAAATGTGTGCAGATCATGGGGAGGGTAGTACACCCCGGTCATTTTCTTGTACTGAATATATCGCAGTTCGGGATCAGAAGGGCAGGTAGTAAGCAGGCTGTCGCCTTGGTCTATTCCGTACTTCTTTACCCACTCCTTGAAATCAATAATTGAAACCACCCGTGGAGGATCCATTCGGCTGTACGCGGACAACTCTTCGGGACTCAGTGCAGCAGTCAGGTCTTCAAACCTCTGAAAGTACGCTGCGTCCTTTACGACACACTCTTCGTACAGGTCTTGAATATATTCGTTGTTCAGTATGTTCAGGTGCATTTCATTGTCCTTTCTTCATTTTGTCTATCCACCACGATACGGTAAGCATTTCAGTTTTCCACTGTCTGTTTGAGTACTCCGCATATGTCCTGTCCAACAAGTCTTTGGTTAGTTCCCTGTAGTCATCAACAAACAGAACAGGCAGATTGCCCTCAAGCGGACGGTGAGTCAAATGGCGTTTCACCACGGGAATAACTCCACAATACAAGGCTTCCCATAGCCTGTGGGTGTCCACCCCGTTTCCTCGGGGGCACAGCACGAACTTGTGATCCAAAAGTTCTGCCTTGTACCGTTCAATCTCCCCCTTTGAGTACGGCTTCTTTACCGTACACCACGATTCATTTGAAAAATGCGGATACAGCCATTCCCGTTCTGTTGGAAAGTTTTCCACCCGATGATTCACATACAGGAGTTTTGACGGATTGCCGCGCTCAAAGTCCTTGCCTTTCATGGTAATGGGGCAGTATGTGTTTGCGATTCCAATGGGAACCGGGCTGGCTGTTTCTGTTGAGCAGTTCATACCGTACCACTTCACGGGTCGATCTGCAAACAGTTGGGTCATTTCGTGGGTCACCGGATAATCACTGTCGTGGGTCAGCACGGTAAACGGAACATGCGTGGGAACATATTGCTTTACGACATCGTGAAATGCCATAATGTAATCGGTCTTGCAAAACACCAATTCTCCACCGCTGAAAGCAGGAGCATATTTTGCAAATACCGGAACCGCGCCTGTTCCCGTGTCCTGCATCTGCGAAAAAACATAATCGCACCTTGCAGCAAGATTCTGTCCGGTGATTATTTCTTCAGATGGAGCCATCAATTTTTCCGTGATGCAAGGTCAGAACTTCAAGAACGGAATCACGATTTTGTGAGAACGGACGGAGCGAGTGGCAGTCCACGAAACGGTCGGTCGCTGTCCCCGCGATCTGCTTGCACCGATCCCAATCAGAACGATCAAATCTGCGTCCAAACAGACCCTTGGTGTATATCTTTACTGATCCTTCCGTGCCCTTCTTTCGTAAAACTGCGGTGGTGTAGTCTTCTTCTGCTCCCCAATTATTCATACCCTTCAGGTGTTCTGCCCACCTAGACTGATCCTTTCCGAGATTCATGGAATGCAGTCTTCGTATTTCATCTTCCCATGAGTCCATCATGTCGAAAATCACAGGGAATTGCTTGCCGTAATTCACATGGTAGCAGACTGTGAGATTGCAGTTTCCCGCAATCCAGTCTTCGTATCTTCCAGTTACCCCGTTTCCGTTCAGGTGAACATGCCAGTTCCCGTCAGCGGCAAATTCGTCCATGAAATAGCCCCGATTCAGGGGATACATGTCGATGTCGCTTGTCATGCACACCGATTCCGGGAACATACGGGCAAAAAAGAAGCGCGACCACTGTGTTTGCAAGTACTCTGGAACACCGTCCACGGTCTTCACCCGAATCACTTCGCCCCACCGATCATCAATCTGTGCTGCGTCAGGATCGTTGTCGATGTATACTAGAACGGGATCGGCTCCCATCTTTTCCTTCCACACATACGAAAACGACTTCCAAAAATCAAAGTACAACGGATTGGAATTGGTTGATACTATGACCTTCTCAATCTTCATCGCGGATCTCGTGTGTGGTTGATGAACACATCAGCCTCGGTGGTTTCCTTGTGGTGCAGACCCCACTGTGTTGGGTCAGGAAGTGTAGCAACCCGGTGCTTCTTTGTCAAGACGCTCCAGATGGATTGATCGTGTCTGTTGTCTTGGAATCCCGGCTCCACCCATCCGTCCACATTTGGTTCGTCCGTTATGAGGTGGGGATTGCAGCACAGATTCAGGTATTCACGAACGAGTGCCTTTGCAAATGCCGTTCCACGGAACACCATGAAACTTGCCATGCGTTGCGGAGTATCAGTGTACTCTGCTGTCTCTGCGCCAATTGTTCTGAACACATCGCGCTTTGTCCAATGCTTTTCGGTGTGCCCACCGGACATGTTGAATGCCATGACCCCATTGAAGTCTTTTCGAACCGCTTGGAATACAGGTTCCATGTTCCTGACAAAGAACGAACCCGAATCAGCGTAGAACAGGGTGTCTGTTTCGTTGATGTTCCAAATCAGTCGGTCAAGGAAATACGGCTTCCACAGCCAGTACCCCACGCCGCGCTTCTGAGTCAGTATGGTTTCGTGTTCATTCTTGAAATTGCGATCAATATCGGCATCGCTCATCTGATACACGACATTGAATCCTGCTGCCAATCCTGTTTGACTGTTGTACACCTGAGACTGACGGAATCGGTTTCCGCTTGCATAATTTAGTAGTATGTTCATTCGTTTCCTTGTGGTACGAGTGAAGTGGTAGTCTTTGAGTTGTAGATGTATCCGTGGAGTTCATCTTCGATGTGGTATTCGGTCTGCACCTTTGGATACAGACGCATGAGCCAATCAAAATCCTCGCCGTAAGACTGACCGTTTGCGCCAATCATGGGTCGGAAAGACTCGCTCTGTGCAACGCTTGCCTTCCACACGCACATATGGTAAGGAGGTCGCTTGATGTCAATCAAGAACCCCTCGGCATCACGATACAGACCGGAGTGTGGATTTCCGATACCGAAACTAACGGTCATTGGTTCACCGTCTATGCTGCACCATTGGTCAAATGTAATGCAATCCACTCCGGGGTTCTTGTCAATTGCTTCAAGAATCTTGCTGATGTACTCCTTGTTGATGGCATCGTCATCGTCCAAGAACGCAAGATATTGTCCCCGTGCCGCTGCCAACAGCACATTTCTCTTTTCAGAAATGGTCTGTGAGCGATTATCCAAGAACGCAAGAATCTCAACGGACTTGCCTTGTCCAGTTGCGTCTGCCTGTTCCTGCAACTGCTTCAAGGCAGCAGTCAGAGATTCGATTCGTGAGGGGATGGAAAGGATGAGTATACTTAACTTGATTTCAGATTCGGGCACTGGCATTGAACATAGTCTCCATGTCGAATTTATTGGCGGCTCTGCGCTTGAAAGTCTCACCGTCCACTCCGTACATCTCCGCGTTTTCATTACGAGCGTGGAGAGTGTCAAACGGTTCGGATGTCCACTGATGCTGAATAATGCAGATGTCGCAACGGCGCAGTTTTCCGAGAGCAGCACACACCTGTGTCTGCTCATTGTCACAGTACAGCGACTTGTACTCGGGGTTGTAGATGTATCCGAATTGCTTGTACAGCGGGAAGCCCATGACCGTCAAGGTCATAAGAGGGTCTTCCTTTGGGCGCAACCCGTCCCAGAACTTGATTGCTCCATCGAAATCCGGGAATGCCTGAGCAAAGCACTTGAAAATGATGTCATCGTATCCCATCTGCACGGGAACCATGTCATCAGACGCAAGCAGCAGCACATCTCCGTCCACCCCCTCAAGATTGGCATTGCAAGCCTCAATCTTGCTCTTGGAATGACCGTAGAAGCACTCTATCTGTGCATTACGGGCACGGCTAGAAATCCACTGCTGCATTTCCGGGTTATTCATGGTCTTGTCGTCTTCATCCATTGTAATGATGAAACGCACATCGTGTTGACCGCTGAGAAAGGTCAAGTAGCGAGTGAAAACAGCCTTGAATTTGTCCGGGCGGTTGCGAGTAGGAAACTTAATCACCAGTTTGCTCATTACGAATATCTCCTGTTCAGTCTTCGGGTTTGTGTCCGGGTTTGCTTCGCCCTATGTGGTATTTAGGGCACAGTTCCCAATCGCCCTTTTCTTTATGGGGCAGTATCTTTATTTTGTTTAGGGGAACCTTGTCCACTATCTTGTTCTTGTCCACAATCTTCAACAGACCCCACTCCTCAAGCAGACACGCAATGGTGTTGCGCCGCCCGATGTCTTCGGAGTCGATGGAGGTAGGTAGGTCGTCTAGAGCAAACATCTCCTTGAAGTGGACAATGTAATACTTGCCACGCTTGTGTAGAATATGGCAAGACTGCCACAGTTTCTTTTCTTTGCGAGAGGATACCCCGATACGAGTCAGGGTTTCACGAACCTTCAGGAAGTCATCCGGTTTCGCAATAGTTACTTCAAGAAGGTCTTTGGGTTCAAGATCAATGTATCGTTCGTTTGGTTGTTCCATGCCTATACCACTTTCTGTGAATTACAGTGAGACACGGAACTATTTAGTTTGTTAAGTCTTTCCACCCTTTGAAACAGCAGCCACTATTTCAGAAACTTGCTGTTCAGTCAACACCGTCAGGGCTTCACGGGCTTTCTTTGCAGAGAATCCGTAGTATTCAATGAGTGCTTGTACTCGCTCGTCCTGCTCACGCTTGAGCCACTTGGAAAACCGCTTGCGTTTGCGAACCGCTCCCCGCAGAAAGTCAAAGTGCATTTTGGCATCCATCCCCGGTCGAATATTTACTTCATTCACAGGAAACACTGTGTCGGGGAAATACGACAAGCACCGACCCACCACGAATGGCGGATAGGACGGCTTACCCCACTCCGGGGTGTCCATCAACGGCTCCTTGGTTTCGTTGATGGCTTTCAAATAATCAGAGAGTTGGTGGGTCACTTGAACTTGCACTCCATCATTAGTTGTGCCATGCAAGCAGTCAGGTTGATCTCTGCGTCCGCAGCAAACGCTGCCTTGTACTGATAGTCTGCAAGGATGAGAATGGCTTGAGGAATGGAACCGCTCTCCAAGTTTTCGTATAGCCCATCGTACACTGCACGGAATATCCGGGTAGAATCATTGTCCAAGTTCTCAACCACCCACTTCCGCACCCCGGCAAAATCCCGACCCTTCATGCACTTAACCAATTCCTTGATCTGCACATCGGCAATGGAATTGAGGATGCCCACATCAATCTTGCCGCAAGCAGAATACCGCTGCAACTCGTTCAGAGTACGCCGGAAGTCCGGGAAGTACTTTCCGACTAGTTGTGCTACTACCTTCTGATCGTATTCAATTCCCTCACGCTTCAGAATCTCTTCTGCTCTCTTCAGGAACTTGACCGCAAGTTTAGCCTTTTCCTTCTGCGGAATCCTGAAGTCAATGCAAGTGCATCGGGAGTGCAGCGGCTCAATAACCCGGTTCTTGAAATTGCAAGTCAGAATGAAACGGCAGTTAGCCGCAAACTCCTCAATGAAACCGCGAAGGGCAGGTTGAGTGGACTGTGCGTTTGAGTAGTCAAACTCGTCTAGAATGACCACCTTCTTCACGCCTTCGGTGAGACTCACCGTGGACGCAAACTGACGAATCTTGGTGCGGAGGGTGTCGATGTTGCCGTCTTCCGAGCAGTTAACCATCAACCAATCGCACCCAAGATCGTTGCACAGTGCCTTTGCCACGGAGGTTTTTCCGCAACCCGCTCCTCCCGACAGGAGCAAGTTCTGCGGTTCCTTGCGATGCACCATTTGGGTGAACGCTTCCTGTGTGTCCTGCGGCAAGATGCAGTCCTCAACGCTTTGAGGACGGTATCTCTCAACCCACAAACCCTTCACGGTTTCATTAGTGTTCATGTTCTCTTTCAAGCAGTGTACGAGGAATCAGCGTGGAGTGCAATCCAATAAGTAAGTGGCTCGTTCTTGTTGGAGAACTTGCTGACAACCTTCTCGGAAATCTCCACCTGATAGTCGCCGGGAAGAATCTTCAGATTCTCCACATCAAAAATAAATTGGAAATCCGCACTGCCTTCGTTCTCACCCACGATGAGCGAGTACTGATTGGAAGTGCTGTCGTCCTTGTCACGGGCAACAATCTGAACCTGTGATCCGTCCTCGGTTGGCTCAACGAAAATGTGTTGAACCTGTAGCACGGACGCTGCCTTCAGGATTTCGGAGAAGTCCTTGGACAGCAGGGTGAATGAAACCACTGCGGTTGGCATGTTGATCTTCTTGTTGGTGGACATGACCAACTTCGGATCACAGTAGTAATACTTCAGGCTGGACTTGCCGTTCTTGATGGTGATGTGGTTCTGTTCAAACACAAACTCCGGGTCTTTGAACATGCTCACCGTCCCAAGGAACTTGTTCAAGTCCCACAGCGCGAACTGCCGGGTGAATGTCTCGTCCACCTTGGCTTCAGCAAAAATGCTCTTCGTATTGGAAAGAGTGCTGATGGTGTTGCCTTCATTCACCAAGATTCCGGTGTTGATACCAGCAAAATTCTTGAGAATGTCTAGGGTGCGCTTTGAAATCTTCATGGTTGTCTCACTGTTCGTCGCCGTAGTCATCGTATCGTCCCTTTCTTCCTGAATTCAGGTCGTTTACCCAGTTACGCAAATCTTGTCGGTCTTGGTGACGCTTTCCGCGCTTCTTCTTCACCGAAGCACTCTTACGAGCCTTCTTTGCTGCGCGGTCAAGATCGTCCCAGTTTCGTTGCTGCTCCATCAAAAGTCTCCTATGTCTGAAATGAGATTCTTCAAGCCTTTGCTAATCATGTAGTTCAATATCTTTGAACGATTAGCCGTAAACGGTGCGTTCCATTCCTGCATGATACGGGTTTCGTATTCTGAAGGAATGCACAGATGCGAGATCAGTGTCTCGTTTCTGTTCCAGTTGGCTGCAACAGGATCGGGAACTTTACCAGTTTCAGCCCAAGTCTTCTCCAATTCCTCAAGCCGCTTTCGTGTGATGGGCTTTTGCCTCTTGCCATCTGTAACGAAGCAGTCATCATCAGACAGGACATTCGGAACTCCATCCGAAGAATCACCCTTCACAATGTGTTCGAACAGGAAGGTCTTTGGATTGTCCACAACAACGAACTTTTTCTGCATGGGGGAATACTGACGAACCCCCGAATAAACCTGCAACTGACCGAAATCCTTGTCTCCGCTCAGAATCAGAACAGGCTCCTGTTCGTGGAGGTTGCGGGTCAGCACGGCAATCACATCGTCTGCTTCGCAACCCGAAACGGAAATGTTCTTGTACGGAAACACATCACGAATCTCCGTTCTCACGGTGTCCATTATTTCATAGAACCGCTTCCACATTTCGGGATTGTCCTTTCGGGACTCTCGCCGCGCTGCCTTGTACTGCGGAAAAAACTTGCGCCGCCAAGAATACTCACCCCCGCGCCCTTCTTGGCACAATACGAGTTCACCGTATTCCTTGCCAAAACGCTTGCGGTACATACGATAGGTGTTCAGCACCATGTGACGGATCAAGGACTCATCGGTGTAGTCCAAGTCTCGTTGTGCGAACAGGGACGACATGATTACTTGGCTGTTGTCTACTAGGATCACGATACTCTAACCAACAAGCAGTGCTTGTTGATCCTCCCGGTTGGGGTTACGGACTTGGTTTTAACTGCCTCAAGAGCCTTGCACATTGCAGCAAGCCCACCGGAAATCTTCAGCCATTGGTCGGGCTTGCGAACAGTCTTCTCGTAAGACTTGCTCTCGTCCCAACCAACAACAGTAGACCCCTTGACGCTTAATCCCGTTTTGGGTTCAGCGGCTAGGAAAACGGTAGCCTTGTTGGTCTTGGTGTTGAACACGATCAATCCTTGTGCCCCAACTATACCACGGGGATCGGCAGATGTAAAGCCAAAGGTTGCGTCTTTTACCAAATACTTTAAACGCTTGACCACCTTTTCAGAATTGATCGGACGAGGCTTGCGTGGCTTGCGCGTAGTCTTCATGCCGCTGATTTTTGAATTTAGTTCCGTGATGGCACTTTCAAAAATATCAATCACCCGCTTCAAAGACGGTTTCTTTAAATAGGAGTAGCCTTCAGCCAGATCGGGGTCTGCATTGCTGTACGCTGCCTTAACCTCTGCCAGAACCGATTCTAGCCGCTCCCTGACGATTGTGGCAGTGGGGCGGGTCATCTGCTTGGAAGCAACCCAAGACGCTATGACGGGCTTGTACCGCTTTTCTGAAACGCCCATAAAGGTATCGTCAAAAAGTGGTTCTAGTTCTTCTAGAGTCTCGTTGGCTTTTGCCCGTACCCGCTCTTGAATATTTGGAACATCTTCTTCCGCAGGAGCATGGATTCGCGCTTCTTTAAGCATTTCACCCATGTATTTTTCAATTGTTGCCCTCTGCTCATCCGTGAACGCAAATCCACGGGAGTCCATGCGGCAGTACGGAGACACCAGCCGCAGACTGCTTTTTGATGCACGGGACACCAATTTGGCATCTTCATCACGCTGTCGGGACTGTAGCCAGTCGGCAATCCATTCCTTTGCCCGTGAAACGCTGAACGACTCACGATACCAGTACATGGCACGGTTCATTGCGCGATCACGGCTTTCATCGGTTGCCATGTCCTCCGCAGAGAACACAGGCTCCGAGCCACCGTTCAGGATTCTCTGTACACGCTCTTTGGACAGTTTCTTGCTCATGGTGTGCATAGACGGCTGAAGTTGTTAACCTTCTTGAATGTAAGTATGTTGGTGAACTTGTCAAGCAGTTGGTCGGATTTGTGGCTGATTACGAATACATTGTTTGTTGTGCCCATATTTTGCAGAATCTTTATGACTTCTTCCGTTCCAACCGAGTCAAGCGAGGAATCAAATACTTCGTCCAAAATGAGAAGATTGGTGTTGGCAGAATTCTTCATCTTGGCAATGTCACGCCACGCTAGCAGAAGAGACACATCAATACGCAGTTTCTCACCCTCACTAAAGTTTTCATACGAGAACTCGTCACGGTGTCGGCTCTTGATGATTTCAACGAAATCCTCATTCAGAGTAAACTGTGCAAAGAAGTCCATTGTCACCAAGTACTTGTTGATGATCTTGTTCAGTGCGGGAATGTACTTCTTGATGATCTTGCGCTTGATACCGCTGTCCTTCAGAAGCACGGTGGCAATTTCCATAGTGTGGATGTCCTCCACTGCGGTTTTGCGACTGCTTTCCTTTTCGTCCTGAGACTTCTGTATTTCATCTAGAGCAACGCGCTCGGTCTGTATGCTGTCTCGTTCCAAAACCGTCTTTGCTTGAAGGTCTTGCAGTTGCTTCAGATATTTTCGTGAAGACGCAATAGCGGAATCTGTCTTGGTCATCTCCGTCTTTTTCTCATTGACAGCATCCACTTCTTGCAGAAGTGCCTCAAGATTTGCCTTTTCCTTGCGGATCATGCTATCCAATTGGGTCAAAGCAGTCTCCAATTCCGTCTGACGGGTTTGCTTCTTGGATATCATGTCATCGCGGAACTCTCTAGGCAGATCATGCTTGCACACGGGGCAGTCCTCGTTCTGCTTGTAGAATTCACTTTCTTCCTGTGCCTTCTTGATACCGCTGCTCATCTGCTTTTTTAGGGTGGCATACTGATTCAGTGAGTCACGCTTGGCTTCGATTGCACCTGTGCTGATGCTGAGAGCAGAAATATCTTCTTGGATGGCTGCTTTCTTTTGCAGCAAGGCATCAAGTGTTTCTTGTTCTTCTTGAGCAGATTTGCGATAAGACTCTAATTGAGAATCAGACTTCTGCTCAATCTTTGATATCAAGTCTTTCTTGTGTTCCACCTTGAGTTTGAGTGTGCTGATTTCGTTCTCAATTCCCCTCAACTCTTCCTTGCTGTCCTGCAAGCGAGTCTTGAGAATGTCGTTCATCTTGGAAAACACATCAATATCCAACAGGTTCTCCACGATCCCCCGGCGATCCCCTGCGGACAAGCGCATGAACGGCACATAGTTCGTTGAGCCAAGAATCACCACTTGACAGAATGTCTTGTAATTCATCTTCAGGACTTGCGTTTCAAGAATGGCTTGGTAGTCCTTTGCATTCGCAGTCTGCTCCACGGGCTTGCCGTTCAGTTCCATCGAAAACACCTTTGGAGCCAATCCACGGGTCACCTTATAAGAGTTACCGTTCACCGTGAACTCTATCTCAACAAGGCAGTCCTTTCCGTTGATGGAATTCACCAGTTGCGGCAGATTCACCCCACGGTACGGCTTTCCGTACAGTACGAATGTAAGGGCATCCAACAGCGTGGTCTTTCCCGCACCGTTCTCGCCGCACACAAGAGTGGTTGGAGCCTTGTCCAACCGTATCTCGGTGAATGTGTTGCCTGTGCTTAACAGGTTCTTCCATCGGATTTTTGTGAACTGAATCATTGCTGTTTGGTGTTCTCTAGTGCTTGGGTTTCAGTATACAGTTCCCGCAGCAAGGTCTTCAAGCGAGAACTGTCCACATTCTGCAAGGAATCTATTTCACGATTGATGATTGTGATGGTGTCTTCCGTGAGATCGACATTTTCTTCCACGGACGATTCCGGTGTCAGGTCTTCGATAATCGTTACAGTTTGTGGTTGATGTGCGTACAGAGAATCTATGAATTTCTCAAACAAATACGGCTTGGTCTTGCCTTCCACGATCACCCGGACAAACTTGCCACGAACACGCTCTTCGTCCACGGTGATGGGAGTGGCAGCGTCCACATTCGTGTCATCGTACCGCAACTGCGTGAATATAGTGTACGGGTTGGGGATGAATTCCAATTCTCCCGTATCGGTATCCAGAACATGGAATCCCTTCTTGTCTCCGTAGTCGTTCATGGTGATCTGATACGGACACCCCAAGTAGTGGATGTTGTCTTGACTGTGGCGTGTGTGGAAGTGTCCTGTGTACACCGCTTCGAACTTGCTGAACAGGTCTGCGTTCATACCTCCATCGAAAGGCGTGTTACGCAGAACCTGATATCCATGTAATTCCAAGTGACCGCACAGGATCGGCGCATCCGTTTCGCGGATAAACTTTAGACACTCTTCCTCGTTTTCCTTGTTGATCCACGGGAGCAGGGCAATCTTCTTTTTCCCAATCTTGATTGTGTCGGGTTTGTCAAAAACCACCACATTTTCATTCTTGGAGAACAATTCAGAAACGGAATTTATTTCGCTCTTGTTCTTGTAGAAGATGTCGTGGTTGCCAAGAATGCACAGCATGGTGGAACCACTGTTGTCTAGTTGCCGCAGAAACTTGTCACGCACGGCATTCAGGGTAAGGAAGTTAACGAACTTACGGCGATCCAAGAAATCACCCAAATGGAGTATGTACTTCGGTTGATTGGTTTCCACCCACGGAAAAAACACACGGTCAAAGAACCGCATGAAGTATTCCATGAACACGGGAGAGTCGTTCCGTGCCCCGAAATGCGTATCCGTAATGATGGGTATCTTCACTTCTTCCGTGCCTTTTTCTTGGATTTCTTCTTGGGCTTTGCCTCTTCGCCCTCGGGTTCGTTCTTCTTTTCAAAATTCATTATGTCGTTTTCCGTCAGAACCGATGGCTTGTTGTCTGCTCCTGCAAGATAGTTTTCACGAAACCACTTCTTCAGCGTGGAATCCACATCGGAGTTCTCTATCTTCTTGAGTTTGATGTATGCCTGCTTCTTTTCCTTGGATATCCGGCGCAGGAATGCGTAATAGATGATCTGTGTGAAATACGAGAAAGGATTCGTGGACTTCTTTGGGTCGAAATTGTATGCGTACAGCAAACAATTTTCTATGCCATCCGAAATCATCTCGTCACGATACGGATAGTTGATGAAATTGGGTTTGCGAGACAAGCGATCTGCGATTGCCATGAAGCATTCACCAATATAGTCGGTCACGGGAGGATGGGGCTTGCCTTCCTTGTCTGCTGCATTAACAAGCACCTTCCATGCCTTCATCTCTTCAAAAAATCGCTTGTTGTCTATGTAGTGGTCGGTTTTCTTTTTGCTCATCATGTTTCTTTCATTTCGAATGGTATCACGGGTTTACAACGCTGTCAAGAACCTTCGGGTGGGTTTTCTCCCGTGGCTCCAGAAATATAGTCTTTCAGATATGGCGACCAGTCGGTGAATTTGTTGCCGTAATCCGGTTGCTTTGCTTGGTCTTCGGTAGGAGGTTGCCACGCTTCCTTGGACTGCTTCTCTTTGTTTACGGATGACGCTTTCTTTTTCTTCTTCTTTGGCGGTGGAGGATTAAAGTAATCAGCCATCTCGCTTTCCATGAAGTCCTCCATGCAGTCCTTCAAGTAATCCATTATTCCAGACTGAACCCACTCGTTCACCAAGTCACTTGGCACGGAAACCGTGAAGACAACTCCCCGCTGAGGTGGTGACGGAGGAAAAGGAAAGGTGGGGGGAATGCTTATCTCAGGCTTCTTGTTTTTTCCTTCAGGATTGTCTTTTGGATCAACAAGCCCCATTGCTTCCATGAGAGCGTCCAATTTATTAAGTTCTTCGTCAGAAGGAATTGGAAGATTATCTAGATCAGGAAACTTCTGTTCATTCTTTGGAGGATTCCGCATCTCGTCCTGCGCGTTCTTTTGGGTAGTGTACAGGCGTTCCATGTCAGGATCAGGAGTCAATTCCATTAGTATGAAATCTTTGGGAATGTCCACCGATAGTTCCGTTGCTCCACCAAGCCAGTCCGTGAAGTAGATCACGCTCTTTTTTACACCAGAGAAATGATCAGCAACAACGGAATAATTGATTCGCATGGGACGCTCAACCGTGATCTTGCCACGGGATTTAGCACAAATTTTGGCAATAATCTCTTCACCACTGCGGAGTTTAAAGACTCTGAGTTCTGATTTACTGCTTTTTCTCATGCGTCTTCTCCTAACTGTATCCTGATCAGCCTGTGGTCAAACCCTTCTGTTTCATACAGTTTCATGCGCTCGTTCATGTGCCGAAGGGTGTGGTTTTTCCACGATTTCCACGAAAGGTCGTCACCCAAGTCGTAAAGTCTGGCAACTGTCTTGTCCTGCGACACACGCAACTGTCGCCCGATGCTCTGTAGAACGCGGATACGGGACTTGGATGGCGATGCAAATATGATGTTGTGGAGGCGGCGGATGGAGATGCCCGTGCTGAATGTGCCGTATGAGGCAATGATTATCGCATCGGATTCGCTTTCCACAATCTTGCGTATCTCCTCTCTGTCCGCTGCCTCCGTACCACCATGCACGAAGAATACCTTGCGCTCGGGAGGAACGCAAGCCCTCACTAGACTATTTAGTACCTTTCCGTGGTCTTCAACGAATTGAAATAGTATCAGAGTATTTCCTTTTAGCCGTTGCGACATGCCTGATATGAATTTGTTTCGGCGCGGTGATCCAATGATCCACCTGATCTCGTCTTGGTACTTGGCGCGTTTCACGGCTTCTCGGTCAATATCAGGATAAGACAGCAGCAAGCAGTCGATACGCAAGTCACTGAGTATCTTCTGCTCCATGAGTTCCTTCGTCTTCGTGACTTCGTATGCGCGTCCAAACAAACCCTCAAGCACAAGACGGTGCGTCTGTGTACCGTCAAGGGTTCCGGTGGTTCCCACACGGAACGGACAAGTCTTCAACTTGGTCATAATTGAAGTCAGCGATTTCGCTTTGAACAGGTGGGCTTCGTCACCGATCACTGCACCGAACTGCTCAAAGTATTTCTCTGGCTGCTTGAACACGCTTTGCCATGTGGACACGACCACGCGCTTTTCCGTGGTCTTTGCAGCACCACTCAGGATTTTGTGGCAGTTGCGTTCAGTATCCCACCCGTTTCCACCGGAGTAGTCCTTGAAGTCCGAAACCATCTGCTCCACAAGAGAAACCGTTGGAACGATGATCAGCACCTTCTTGTTCTTGGGCATTTTGTCCAAGTAGTACCGTATCAAAGAGTAGATGATGAGGCTTTTGCCGCTGCCCGTAGGCGACAGCAGCAAGCACCGTTCCTGTTCCATAGCGTGGTGTACTGCACCAACCTGATGGTCGTGTGCAGTTGCCTTTTTTCCGCCCACATGTATTTGCAGGAACTCGTCAACAAACTTGCGTACTCCCTGCGGCGTGATCTTGAACGCATTTTTTGAAGGCATTGACACGGTGTACCCGCGCTCTTGGGCAAACTTTTCGATGTACTCACCCAACCCCGCATATATCAGTTGTGTGTGTACATTATACAGGCATATTTCACCGTTCCACATTCGGCTGCGATACGCTGGCATAAACTTGTATCCGGGAACCTTGAATGTGAAATAGTCGGACAATTCCTTGGCAACTCCCCGTTCGCACTGAACGCGAAGCCACACGGAATCCACTATGCTCACATCAAGGTCTACCATTATCGTACTGCTGTCTTGTCCAGCAATTCTCCGTTAAACAATATGTTTCGGGAGGTGTTCATGTCCCCGTTCCAACCAACCACCTGTATGCCAGCGTCCCGCATCATGCACAGCCCTTCACGAATAGACGCTTCCCACCGTTCCGGGGTTCGGTGTACAAGCCCACGAAAGGTGACAACCCTCTTGATGCCAAACTGAATTATTGCCCGTGAACACTCCGCACACGCTGCCCATGTACCGTACAGTTGTAGATGCTCGGTGTTCAACCTATTCTGCACCGCCTTGTACAGCACACGGCGTTCGGCGTGTTCGGTGCAGTAGTTCTTGGTTTCAATGCAGCGCGGATACCCCCGACACGCAATCTGTGGCGGAACCTCGTTCCATCCCGCAAGAACGATCCCACCACCCCAAGACACAAGTGCAGACGCTACCTGAGTGCTTGGGTCTTTGCTGTGCTGTGATGCCATGTTCCACACATCATTCAGGTAAATGCCATCACGATCCTCGTTTTCGGGATCGTATTCAAGAAGACTGTCCCAATCACTGACCATTGGTGAACTTCCTCCATTCAATGGCATTGCGAATTTTCCAGTGGCGGGTGTTCAGTTCCTTGACCACCTCTTCAAGCAGCGACACCTTTTCTTTTTGAAAGATGAACTTCTGCGACAGTTTGCACAGGTCTTCATCAGAGTTCATGTACAGATCAAGATCGTTTCGCAGAATCTTCAGGGGGAACGGCTCCCAACCACGGGTGGTAAGTTCTTCCTGAGACATCTTGCCCGTGTAGTATTCCCACTTGACCCGCATCATGCAGTTGTAGTCTGCCTCTGCCTTACGCATGGACAGCCGCTCGTCCATGAGAAAATTCAAGTACTTGCCGTGTAATTGGGGAATCTTCAGCGACTCTAGGTCAAGAGCCGCGTCATCAAGTGCCATGTCTCGCTGTATTTCTTTTCGTATTTCGTCTAGGGTCATTATGAAGTCTCCGTTGCAGGAGTATACACGCCCAACACAACAAGTCAAGACGGAATCACAGAACTTCTATTTCGTAACTCCGATACTTGAATGTGCATGATCCAACAAACGGCTCCGGGTCTATGACCGTGGAACTGAAATCAATGGACGACAGGGTTCGTGGGTAGATATCGTAGAATGTCACATTCAATTTTGGATTTTTGGTGGAGTTCAGAATGATCAGATTCGCGGTGGACACATGCGTGTTCACTGCCCGGAACTCTTCGTAATTTTCAACATTAGTGACCGACCGCATCCAGTTGTATAGTTCAAGCCAATTACCCATGTTTTCGTCCACCACGAATCCGATAGTCAACTCATCGAAATCAAGTTTGGAGGGGCGGGAAATTTGCACGAACGGCGTGGGCATGATCACCTCGCTCATGGTAATGGTTGGCAAGGACGCACTTTGGCAAAAATACGAAACCTTCGGAAGACGAGCAACGCTGAACCGATAGTAGGTCGGCAGCAGCGGATTCATGTGCTGCGGATACCGATTTAGTATTCCGTCTTCTATGTCCGTGAAATTGTAGGGAATTGCCATATGAGTATGTATGCCTCCAAACGAAAAGGGGGAGAGGTTTCCCTCTCCCCCGATCCGTAAGGTTGATGCCGTCTATTACGAAGCCACGCCGTGGAGGTTGTCCACGCGGAAGATACGGTAATAGCGGTTGCTACGAGCGTTGAGTGCGCCTGCGCCTGCGGCAGCACCCTCAGCGAAGGGGTTCGCAACCATGCCGTAGCGGGTCTTGAACGCCATCTTGGGCTGGAAGGTGGTGGTGTCAACGGCACGCATCATCTGTAGCGGGACATAGGGGCAGTAGAACAGACCCGCATCGTAGGGGCTGGTTCCCTTATATCCAACGCAGACGAAGTTGGTGTTCGTGCCGCTGGCAACATCCTGATAGGGGTCGATGTAGACCTTGATCTTGCCGTTGAGGGTACCAGCAAAGGTGTTGCCAGTGTCAT
>Ga0129333_10000771_pt1 | contig 27900 bp, 15 predicted proteins | sample CPB6_08_DNA_FD_94474 | JGI IMG/M metagenome (GOLD analysis project Ga0129333, IMG submission 94474) | Freshwater to marine salinity gradient microbial communities from Chesapeake Bay, USA - CPBay_Sum_0.6_0.8_DNA | ecosystem: Environmental > Aquatic > Marine > Coastal | place: USA: Chesapeake... | reverse complement strand
AGGGATCAATATTCCATTCGGATTGTGGCACCCTTCTCTTGTAAGTTCCTACTGTTGCTTCGCTGGCACTACCACCAGCATAGGAACGAACTACAAAGTTGAGTGTGCCATTTGTTGTGCCGTCAGCAGTAGCACCACCAACTTGCTCAAAGTAAATGCCATCTCTGTCATCATAGTATCCAGTTCTCTTGGTTACATTCTGTTGAGCATAACCAAAGCATACCGAAGAAAAGATAAGTTGTGATTTGCCTGGCTGGTAATGATGATAAAACTTTGTTTGGTGAACAACACGGGAAGCAACATCAGATGTTGTTGTCAACACAGCACATGCTTTATTTTGATTATATTGAACGTCACCTCCGTTTTGTTTTAGATCACGGAAGTTAGGATCAATAGCATAAAGGTGCTTATAGTCACCAAGAGTAAATGTCTCGGCAACTCTCAAACGACCGAAAGCATCAACGGCAGTTGCTCCAGTTCCAGCAGTAAGATTACCGAAGTTATCGGCAATCATCACTACTTCAAAGTTTGTTTTTTCCTGTGGTAGGAAATCTTCGTAGTGTTTGCTATACTGTGCCATTAGTTTGCAAATGCAATTTTAGTTACTTTAACGTTAACACCACCTACAGATGCAGATAATAGTTGATCGGCAGTTTTCTGAATATATGCAACCTCATATTCTTTCATAGTGAAAGAACCAAGAATAGTGGTATCGCTAGAATCTTTTACTAACAATGCTGACACAGCATTCTGATTATTGAATACTCTCACTAAAGTAGCACTACCAACATTACTTGAAGCAGTTAAATTAGTTTCCTGATTTAATAATTTTAAAACTTGCATTGAACTTACCGTTTATTGATTATTTATTCGTTATTCTGTTTTTGCGATTTTAACAATTTCTGAAGTTCTGCTGTAGACCCAACAAACAAAGAATTATTTGTAATTGTAGTTGGACCTTTTGCAACTTCTTCTTTGTTTAATTCTTTCATTTTTTTCTGAAGATCAATCAACTTATCAGCAATATCAGCATTATGTTTTAATAATTGACCAACTACTTCATATGCTCGTGGATGATCTGAATTTTGAGCAACTTCTAAAGCACAATCTAATGCTTCTTGTCCTTTTGACAATATAGAATAATATTGTGCTCTAGTATACTCATAATCTGATGTAGTATCATTTTTGGTAGTATCTGGTTGTACAATTTCTGTTTTAGAAGAAACTTCTATAGAAGTTTCTGAAACATTAAAAGTATCATCTAAATTTGAAAAATTTTTATTCATAATTATGACCATTCCTCATTGAAACCAAAATTATCATCTGGTTCTACTAAATCATCATCTAAAGCATTAATTACAGAGAATTTATGAGTAGTTCCAGAACCTGTAGATGTAATATCTACAGAATAATTATCTAAAGCATTTCTCTTTGTTGTTGCAAGACGGAAACTATTATTATCTATTTTAATAATATAATAAGTTCCTGTGTCCATTAAACCACCTATAGTAGTTGCACCATTATCACGATACTGTACAAAATCTCCAGTAATAAATCCGTGATTATTTAATGTAATGGTGTTACTATTTGTATTAACTGCAACTGATGAATCAAGTGCAGTTCCATCATTATTATAATCTTGTAATGCTGCAGGTTCTACAGTATATCTTACTTCTCTTGATGCAGCATTGATATTTGTATAATAATCGATATTGACTTGTTTAATGATACCATCTGTTGCAGAAATTGGACCATAGAAATAAGTTTTTGCTGTAAAACTTAAAACATAGATTAAACTTCTACGTTTAATATAATCACCTTCATAATCATCTTGAATATTAATATTGTTTAATGTAATGGGAGTATCTTTTTTATCACCCATTTCAGGACTCATATTAATTGTCAATGTAAAAGTTGGTTGAAAATATGGTAAAATTTGTTCAACAATTTGAAGCATATCATCATTATTTTTTGAAATGATGCTAAGTTCAAAATCTAAATTATATGGAACTGGAACATATTGTCTTTTTCTAGTTTCATTGTTTGCTCCAGGGGCACTAACCATCTGAAGTGTATTTGTTTTTCTGGTATTATCATATGAAATACCTACCATCTCAAACGCAATTCTAGGTAATGTAATTTGCGTTTTTTGATTTTCTAATAAATCTGGCGCATTTTGAACACGAGCTAAAAACTTTTCTCTCGGTCCATATGCCAAGGGCACTTTCATAGTTTGAACTAAATTACCCTGACCATCTTTTCTTTGTAACTCAATGTTATTAAAAAGAGTTCCAAATGCAACAATAGTCTTTCTTATTGTTTCGTTGTAAAAATGTGTTCCTAACATCAGAATACTCCCATGTCTCCAAATTCACCGAATGGATTACCTTCACTAAAGTCAAGGATTGCATCAGATGCAATTTCAATCGGTTTGTTTTCTGCGTAATCTAATAAATCGATATCTAGAGTATTATATGTAGATAATACTCTACTAACTCCACTCCAACTACCAGTTATAGTCTCATTTGGTAAAAATTTTCCAGTAACATCAATTATTTCTAGAGTTTTTGTTGGAGCATTCCAAGCAACAACCTTTCCAGTTGCACCACTTGTACCACCCGTAACTTCTTCCAGACGTTCAAAATCACCAGAACCAGTTGTCATAATAAGTTTCAAACTAATACCAGCTTCTTCTGGAATTAAATCAATTTCTTCAACTCCTGTCTCAAGTCTCTCTTGTGAGTACTCAATTAATTCTGCTCTTAACTGGTAAGTAGCAACATTAGCTAATTGCCAAAAAGGAATTTCATGTTCAACAAATTTAATTTGAAATAATCCCTTAGTTAGTGGAAAATAAATTAAATCTCCTTCATTTGGTCTATGTGAAGAAACAAGATTATAAGATGATGATACTAAATCTTCCCATCTTCTTTTTGAAACAATAAAAGTTGCTTCATCACTAATTCTCACACCAAATTTAGTAAACAATGATCCATCACCTTCAAAACCATCATATGTTCCCAAATACATTTCAATCATGTAATTTTCATCAAATTTAGAAAGGATATCTTCTTCAAATATTTCATCTTCTTTTACAATTTCTCTTGGAAGATAATATACATCCATACCATAAATTTTCAAAGACTCTATGATTAAATCCTCATATAGTCTTTGTTCTGATTTGGTTCCAAATGTGAAATATACATTTTTCATATTTGATTACCCGATCATATCTAGTGGTGGAACTTCATATGTACTAGACATTTTTTCTTCTAGTTCTCGCAATTCTTCAATTGCGTCATCATATAGTTGTCTTCCATTAAAAGTAACACCACCAGGCATTTGAATACCTTCAAATTTAATGAGGTTTTGACCCCACTGTTTTTTGATAGAAGAAGTTAAATGTTTTTTAATAAAAATTTCATTATAGACTTTTGTATATTGTGTGGGATCTAATGCTCTAAAGCATTCAATTACCAACCAATCATTTGGTTGAATACGATCCCAATCCAAATCAATAATTAATTTATTTTGAGTTTTATGATATCTAATACTTTTATTCCCCTCCAACATAAAGTCTAGAGTTTCCAAATATGACATAGTAATGTAATAATTTAGAATATCATATGCATAAAAATTATAAAAATCATTTAAGAAAAATTGATATCTAAAACCAAACATATTGTTTACATATGCATTAGAGATTTTAAAAATTCCATTCACTCCCAAAATATGATCTGGTAGAGTTAAAAATCCACCAGTGGCTTCAGAAAATGATAAACCACTTGGATAGACAGTTGCTGTATTAGCCTTTGCGTTAGCGATATCTTGAGAAGTTAACTTATATTTCAAGTAAACTCTTTCAACTCCATCATAACTTCTTTCCCTGTACAATTGTAAGGTATCATCAATTAAGTCTTCAATTTGATCATCATCTACGTTGATCTCGATAACAGGCTTGCCAAGCTTCCTAAGACAATATTCTTTTAGTTGAGCTCTAGAACTTGGTGCTGCCATATATTTGACCTATATTTATACAAAAATAGTCTCCTTAATATTTATAAGGAGACTATAAAAACAACTATTTTTTATCTAATTTAAAATCCCAATCTGCTAATTTTGAGACTACATGTTGTTGACTGAGATACAACAAAAGAAATTTTTTTGACAAATCCCTTAGATCATTTAAATCAGTTAATGTATCAATATCTCTGCATAATTTATTATATTCAAATTGTTTACTAAGAGGAAGATCATCTATCATCTAGTTTCTCCATAATTTTTTGTAATAACTGGTTGATGTTTTTCATATCATTTTTTAATTTTTTAACGTCATCAACCAGTGATTCCTGTACTGTCTTATTATAGAGTCTCGACCTGAGATTGTCCATATAGTTTTGATACGAATTTTTGTCTTTTACAACAATCGCGCCAGTTTCCGAGTCTCTATATAAATTTGAGTGTCCTTCTACTTTTAATTCCATAATTAAACTGCAAGTGCAATAGCTCTAAATTTTCTAATTACTGGTATTAAAGCTTGATTATCAGAATCCATTTCAATTTTCACAGAGTAAGATTTAAATGAAGGTAATCCTTTTGCTTCATACTCAAATTCTTTATATTCGGTATAATTTGAAGAAGAAGGATAAGATGATGGTGTTAGTTCAATGTAAGAAGTATTATTAAAACTTAGAGCGTCATCACGACCAATTTTAACATATACTCTAATTCCATTTGTATTAAATCTTACACCTTCAAATAAAACTTTTAGAGCAGTAGAAGAATTTTCTAATGTAAAAGTTTTAGTTACATAATTTGATTCATTTTTTGTATTTGATGGAGATAGAGAACTACTAGTATTTGTTAATTTATTAATTCGATTAGATGTTGTAATTAAACTGCATCTATCAAGATCAATTACGGGTGATAAATTATCAGAATCACTTGATAGTTGTAGATTTAATTTTATAGATTTATTATTGTTATTAAATGATGACTCATTTGGTGCAGATGCAACCAATCTTGGTTTCCCAAGATCATTGATTCTTTCTAGAGAAATTGGTTCATTGGTTACACTTTGATATGATGGCTGTAAAGTAGTATTGGAAGAAATACTAGTACCAGTAATAGAATTTAATTTTGCACTAATATCAGTTCCAGTTACTGCCATTGTAGCAATATTTGCGGTAACATGTTCATACTGAATATTTCTAGTTGAAAAGACAGAATCTCCACCAGAAGTTAGATTATTATTTGCACTAAAGTTTAGTTGCAAATTAAAGGTATCTAAAGTAATAGGAATTACAGAATTGTGAGTTTTATTAATTTCTGTAAGTGGAATACCATTTAAATTATAGCATTCAACAACTTCACCAGAAGAATGTGATATTATTGTTGTAGAATTAATTCCTCTTCCATTTGCAGGAATAGTTACAGTATTTGAATTGATTGCAGAATAAGCAATAATTTCATCACCAATTTTAATATAACCTGGATTTGTAGCAGAAATGCTGGTATTTCCTATTTGAGTATGCAGATTTGCTGCATTAGTTAATATAATTGTAATAGGTGCAGTATTTTGTGTGTTTGTTAAAGTTGATCCAGATATAGTGGTAGATGGAACTTCTGACCTAACACCACTAATAGTTACTTTGTTAGAAGTCGTATGCATACAATGATTTGGTTGTGCAATAGTGATTACACTATTACCAGAAATCATAGTAATAGGATCTTTTCTTAATGCATTTTCAGCAATTGTTTTATTTTCAAAGAAGAGTTCTGATGATGTAGAATTATTGAATTTTGCATAATACATTTTAAATTTCAAATCTTCATATTGATCTGGGGTCCATGTTGAAGCATTTTGAGACTTAAATAATACACCAGCATAAGGATTTTCACTAATTAACCTATTTGTAGCAACATCAGTTTGACCCAACCTCGCAATCCATGCCTTATAATTATCACAGTTAGTCCAAACTACTAGAGCATATTCTTGACCTTGTGATAAGTATACTGGGGATGGGAAAGTGAAAGTTGTTGCAGAAGTTGCGTTATCGGAAATATTAACATTTGATGGTAATACAGATACGTCACTAAATGGAACTACTGTTTGAGTAGGAGAACCATTTTCCATTGTTCTAATTTGAACATTTACTGGAATTGATGTATCTTTTGCTTGGAAATACAAATCTACCTTTGTCATGAAGACTCCGCCTGGCCTATCAATCAAGAAAGATTGTGCAAGAGGATCTACCCATGTTATACTGGTAGTTGTTTGTGTTTCTGTAGTAGTTCTTCTTTCAGGAACTGCATTTCTCACTGAAACTACATTCTTTTGTACAACTTGTGTTGACCCAGAAGAACTAAACACTATTTCAGCATCAGTATCAATAGTTCCAGGAACTCTTGAATCTGTACTTGATGTAGTAAGTCTAAATGTAGTTTGACCATTTGCAAATCTTGGATTTGCATTTAAGTTTGGATCTGGAATTATAACATTTCCAAACCATTGACCACTCTTATCGCAAACTATTTTCTTTACTTTAAATTTGCCTATCGCTCCACTAGTAACTCCAGTAATAGTCTCATTTTCAGAAAAACTTGAAACTGGAATTGGTGTATCGATTATAGAAGGCATTGATAAAGCAACATAACCATATGTACCTGTATAAGTTGATGGTAAGGTATTTTGATCATATGGATTATTAGCAAAACCAGAATCAGATGGAGAAATTACGGTTGCAGTTATATTTGTATTTGCAAATTTAACTTTTTCTCCTACTAAAAATTCTCTCGCATTTGTTCCATTTTCACCACCTTTATAAATTTCAATTAATGACGCAATAGTATAGTTTGTCATATTGGTATTATTCAAAAATAGATATAATCTATAATTTGGTTTCATTCTAGTTGCTGTAATACCAATAGTTCTTTCTCTCATATAAAGAGAAGTAGTTGTACTTAGAACAGTATCTCCTAAAGATGTATTTGAGAATTCTTCTGTTAATACAGTAAATGTTCCTGTTCTTTGTTGTGTTGTGGTTGTTGTAATTTGTCTTCTTCCGCGCCCTGCGCCACCAGTAGTTGAACTAGATAAAGTCCTCCATGCTCCCCATTGTGTAGGTGTGACACCTGTAGCACCAGCACCTAATTCCCTCGCAGTTTTTTCAAAATTACCTTCCACTCTAATAATATTATCTGCTTGTCTTGTTGTAGATACCCAGTTATCCGAAGATGGAGTCAAATCAATTCTACCAACCCATGAAAATACATTAAATGGATTTACATTTTCTGCCTTTGATGCAAATGGCTGATCTACATACACTTCATCCGTATAATTTAGAGTTATTAAAGATCCTGTTTTTTTATAATTTGTAGAACTTGATGCAATAAATTCCAAATCTACATTATTTGTATAATGTGATGGTCTTACTTCAGTATTAATAACATCTATAGATGCTTTATAATCTATATTTGTTAGATCGGATACAGTAAAATCTTGGAAAGAATCAACTACAAATCCATTTTTAAATCTATTAAAACCATTATCATCAGTAATAGTTAAGGTGTTTGTATCAACCTCTAATAAATTCAATGAAGTATAATATTCGACATTAGATAGTCTTCTATCAAGAAGACCAATATCTGACATTGTATATCTTCTATTATCATAATTTTGAACATAGATATCATTTACATCCATAACATATGGAGGCATTACAAATGATGCTATAGGTAAATTATCATTTAATACTTGTGGATATGATGGAGTTAATGAAGGATTTCCTTTAATTACCTTAAATTTACCATTTTCATCAAATACTAAAGTATCAATTCTACCAATATAATGACTGTAATCATATGTTACAGTTGTTCCAGGATACTCTAAGTTTTTAGAAACTAAAGGTCTTGTTAGTTTACTTAAAGTAACGCTGTTCAAAATTAATGGACTGGATAAAGTTCCAGAACCACTTGTATTGATATTTGATGTTGAAGCAGTTAATCTGAAATCAATGATATCAGTTAAATTATAATCGTTATAAGATCCAAAAGTTTCGTATGAAATTTGATTAGATGGATAAGAAGTTGCGTTAAAATAATCACCACTTCCATGTGAGTAATAATCATAAATGACAATAAAATCATACTGTGGTGCAGCATAACCATTTTTTCTTACTAATTTAGAAATATCATAAATTTCATCACTAACATTTTTGTCTAACTCAAAAGAGTTAGTAATATCAATATAAGTACCAAAGGATACCGATGTTACTGTAGTTTCTGCATCAGTAGTAAAATTTTTAACAATGTTATTTCCAGTAGAACTAGAAAAAGAAATATTATTAAAATAAATTATACTTAAAGTATTTCCAGATTTAGATACAATTTTAGCTTTAGCAGAATTTTGTAAACTATAAAGAGTATCCCCTACATTAAAATTAGTAGCATTAGTTACTATAATAGAATCAAATAAATCTGCATCTACATAGGCAGAACTTGTTGCCTGGTGTATTGCATAAATTTTAATTACATCTGGTTTAGCAAGAGAAATTTCATAGTCATCTCTTCTAGTTCCATATACTGTATTTAAAGTACCTTTTGTTTTATTTACTTTGAGAACTGTACAAGGATTAAGTGTTTTTTGTTTTACAGTTGGATTAGAAACTAATACTTTTGCATAAACAGTAGCATTTCCGCTAAAAGTTGTATTACTACAAGTAATAATATTAGAAGCTCCAATACTACCAGTCATACTAGTAGTAGATGTCTGGATTAAAACATTCCCCGATGCAACTTCACCAGTAGCAGTAACTAGAGTTCCTGTTCCATTATTAAAAGTTACAATATAATCTTTTAATACAGAAAAACTTACATCACTAAGACTACTTACATATTTGTTTTGTGTTAGACTAAAATATTCTGATCCAGATGTTTTTAATGTTGCTATTAACTTGGAAACAGTACTATATGACTGATTGTTTACTGCAGAACTTAAAGTTGCTACGGAATTATTTGTAATTGTAGAAATTGTAGTTGTGGTAGAACCAAATTGTAAGGTTGTATTTACATACAATTCAGTGAGAAAACTGGTATTAACACCAGATAGAGTTGTACCACCAGAAACTACAAAGCTACTTCCCGACAAAGGAATGCTATCTAAAGAAATATTTGCAGAAAACTGAGGGTTTGGATCAGTTAATGGTTGAGTTGATACAGATCTAATACGTTCTGTCGTAAAATCATTTGTAGAAGTTAAAACTACGCTAGTAGAATTTCTACTATTTGTTAAAGTTTCTCCATCAATAAAGTTTCCAGATACCTGTTGTAATTGAACTGTATTACCACCAGGATTAGCTGATACTATTCCTGAAGCTCCAGACAAAGAACCAAATACATAATCATTTGCCTGTACAGCAAAATCTAATGTATTGTTATTATTGTTATATGTGATAAATGTGAAAGTATTAAAATCTAAAATATAGAGTCTGGTTTTTGTATCCGTAATTAGACCATAACATTTTGCTTTTCCAATCAAATTAGAATTTGTTGGACTTCCAATTACTTTATCATAAAAATATACTTCTGTAAAAGAACCACCTGTAATAGATCCTTTTACAGAACTATTTTCCAATTCAAAATAGTTACCGTGAGAAACTACTGCACCTTCATTATTCTTTGATAATGTGGTTCTAGATTTTTCAATATCAATAAAATTAGTTGCTACAGTTTCTACTTCATAACCTTTTACATATGCTTTTCCAGGACAAATTTCCACAGTAAAATAATCATTTCCATTAATTTCTTCACTAGTAGATGGTGTGCCGTTTACAATCGTCTTACCAGAAAATTTTGAAGAACTATTTAACTCATAAGTTCCGTTATTAAACAGATTATTTAAAGTTTCTTTTTTAGTCAGTTTAAAAGGAGTTACTGAATAGTTTCCAGATTCTTCGTATGTTCTTCTTGCAATATTTTTTCCTAACTCGGCATAAGTGCTTCTATCAATTTTATATTCTACAATACCCTGTCTTAGACGAAGTAATTCAATAAAGTTTTTATCTTGCTCTTCATCTAATCCTATTTTTACTAATTCTGCATCAATTTTTAATCTATCAGCGCCTGGTGCAGAAAAATTAGAATAACCTAATGAATTATCCTTTAGAGATTCATCATCGGATGATGAAATAATACTTTCTTGTAATTTAAGTCCTACTTTATATGATGGTGCATTTTCATATTGATCTAATATAATACTTTGGGCATTTACTTCAATAAAATATCCGCGAGAGAAATAAACTCCAGATTCAATATGAGCAATAGAACCAACATAACTAGTTGCATTTGTTAAAGATGTAGATGCAACTACAGAAAGAGTAGAATCGATTAAATTCTCATTGTCAGCAAATTTAGTGTACTGATTTCCATTTATATCAAAATTTCCACCACTAATATATTTTACATATAATGTAATTAATTTTTTATCGGATTCTTCTTCACTAATTGTATATAAAATTAGAGCAGTTACTCCAGAAATAGATCCAGTTAGTTTTTGACCAACTAATTGAGTTCTATATGTTTCTACCTCAGTACCATTAATTAAAGGTTGAATAGTTACAGCTTGATAGTTAATGTCGAATGCAATTTGTCCAGGAATAACCATGGACCCATCTTTAAAAATATGCTGACCAAATCTTTCAACCTGATTCTGTAGAATAGATTGTAATGTAGTTAATTCTCTACTTTGTACTGGATAACCAGGCTTAAATAATACTTTATAAAATTGTTTTTCCCTTTGATAATCATCAAAGTAAGGAGTTACATTTAAATTTGTGTCTTGCATTTAACTATCAACCGCTAGGTTTTTTCTTGTTTTATTTATTTTAGAACTCAACGACTAATTTAATGTCTTCAATTTGGTCACTAGATCTTGCAATTGGTTTTCTATTTTCATAGTAGATAATAGAACCACCATACTTATTAATTTCTGGATTTGCATAACCAGTATTGAAAATAATACCAGTAAGAGATGATGGAGCACCATTACTACCAGATGTATATGAAGTTAATGGAACACCAACAGTATTACTTGTTTGTCCAGTAATAGTATTTGATCCACTAAAATTAATCAAGGCGTTTTGATATACACCACTATATTCATTCTGATAGTAACGTAAAATTTTGTTGATACTATCCCAGTGAATTACAACACCCCTTGCATTTGTTGTGGATTGAATAATTACTTCACCAGGAGTAAAATTACTGGTAAAAGAATCACTGAATTTAATTGCCTTGCAAGCAGAACGTGTTGAATCTGTAGATTGAGTTGTACTTCCATATTCAATTGGATTTGCAATTAGACCAAATCTTCTAAATTGCATATCAACAGGAACGTCACCAGAACCATCTAAGAATTCTAGTTTTGAGTTTACCATTACTCTATAACCACCAAGTTCAACATCTGGAGTGGAACCATGTCCACCAGTAGGAGGAATGATTACTTCTAGATATGATGTACCATTAGTACTAACACCCATGTTAGCAGAAGTCGTACACGCAATATTACTGAATACTTGCGTCAAATCAACTTTAGCATAAGTGTAATTTGTTCCAGGTGTTTGAATATTTGCAGTAGAAATTTTTCCGTTATAAATTCCAGTATTATCTACAACAATTCTAATAACACCGTTAGATCCATCACCAACTGCCTTAGCATAATAAGTTCCTGGTGTTAAAGATGAACCTCTCTGAGTAATTAAAACAGTATCTAAAGCACCATTAACTGCAGCACTTACCACAGTTGCATCAGAAGATACTGGAACAAAGTCACTAGATACAAATTTTAAAACTTCATCAATTGTCAACTGATACATAAACTTCCACTTATAACCATCTGAAGTTGTAATGATTGAAGTTTGACCAGCACTAGCAATAGGTTCTGCGTTAGAAGCAGTTGCAATACCCGTAATATTTTCTGGAGACTGACCATTATAAATGCACTTTAAAATTTGATACTGACTATTAATAACATAGAAGTCAGAATCATACAATTTTGTAGCACCACTGGAAGCAGTATTGGTAGAAGAATAATTATGCTTATACATATCATAAATTTTACCCGCCTTCCAGGTTTTTCTTTTAATTACCTGACGAAGATCAGTTGCACTGATTCTTTTCATTGCAATCATATCATCATAGATTTCACTTAAATCATTAAATGAATCCTCTGGTGTTGGTGGAAGTTGATCTGTACTTACACCAGAATATCTTTCTGAGTTCCAATCTCTAGATCTTCCTACAAAAACATATAATTTTTGTCTTTGAGTTCCTGCAACAGAGTCAGAAACACCTGTGGGAACAGACAAAGAGTTGATAAATTGCTTAGCAGAAAAAATTCTAAATTGATCTGTTACTAATGATGCCATTTACTTGGTTCCTACTATTTCTTAAAGTTATTTATTATAGCAATGAATCGAAGATTACATACTCAGAAGTTGTATGTGATGTTGAGATTGTATTACCAGAACCTCTGGTACAACCTCTTAAATATCCCGAAGAAGTTTGAGTATACTCAATAGTTTCAAGACCTATGATTACTTTATAAGAATCATAACCACTACCACCATTCTTAATTGTTACAGAAGTAATTGCACCAGTAACTGTATTAAGAATTGGCTCAAATTTTGCACCACTTCCGTCTGAAGTAGTACCTCCAGTTAGATTAATTTCAATATCTGTATCATCATATCCAGATCCACCATTTAATACAGTTACTTTTACAACTCTTCCATTTGATATATGAGGAATTAAAATTGCTCCAGCTCCAACACCGAATGCACTAGTAACAGTTAAAGACCAAGGAGATGTTGGAAGATTTGTAGTAGTATTTAACTGAATATTATTATCAATAGTATTGTTAATATTAGATTGTAATTTATACAAACGTTGTACCTGATTTGATTGTAAAGGTCTAGAGTTAATAGCATAGAGACTATTTGTAACTAGTAAAGTTGGTTGAGTGTAATAATTATAACCACCAATAATTGGTGAAATAGTTTGAATTTGACCATATTCATCAACATTAACTTGACATAATGCTTCAGACCCACAACCATATGGTACAATATAAGTATCTTTTGCATAATTTCTTCCAGAATTTGTTACAGTAATAGAAGTAACCATTCCATTAGAAATATTTGCACTTCCCACAAAATTAACTTGTAGATTAGTTGGTGATGATGTAGTTGTTAAAACTGTTGGGGAAAGAACTGCACTTACAGTACGATAGTCACTTTCACCAGTTATTTTAATTTTATCTCCAACTAAAACATTATCATAGTAATCTTTTACTTCTACATCAGAATCGGTTCCTCTATAATCAAGTAATACTAATTTACCAGAATTTGCAGGATTAAACTTCAAATTAATTTTATTATTTTCAATGAAGTAATCTCTCAATGGACTGAGTAATTGACCATTATAAATTGCTAAAATTTGATTTTCATAATTTCTTGGTCTGTCAATTAAAGCATTTACATAATATGCAGAAGAACTTCTTGTTAAATTGTATACTGTGGTTCCAGATGTAGTTGTTTTTGTATCAAGTTTTATAAAATTACCATGACAAGTGATATCAATTTTATCTGTAAGTACTGGTGCAGTAGTAAAGTTTATTCTAGTACCAGGACTACTAACAGTATAATCAACTCCACCATCTAAAAGTAAACCATTTTTTGTAACTAATAAATTTTGTGGAGAAATTTGACCGTCTAATGGATAGAAAACACTTCCATTCTTAAATAAAGTAAATTGTGTTTTAGAACCATTGAAAGGAACATTTACCTCATCTATTGGAGTACCACCATTAAGTAAGAAAGCAAATGTAGTTGCACCTAAAACAGTGTCTAAAGGTTCGTCAAATGTGATTCTATTATTTGCTGTAAATGTAAATCCTGCATTAACCAGTTGTGCAGAACCATTATAGAAAGCAAGTAATGAATTTCTTTCTACAGTAGTTAAATTTCTTGGTAATTGATATGTAGTACCACTAACTAAAGTTAATGGCATGTTTTCATTAGCATACATTCCAATGGCAAAAACATCATCAAATAGTGCAGGAGGATTATCAAAAGTAATATAAGAATTGGAAACTGTGTAATCTGATACTGGATTTTGAATTACACCATTTACAGAAACAAATAAGTCTGATTCTGCACCAACAAAATTTGTAAAATTAGACAACAATCTAAATTTCTTTCTTACATCATTTACAGTTTCATTCATCTCATCAAGATGTTTTAAATCATCTCCAAAATAAATGAATCTGATTGTAGAACCAACATTTAAAGGTTGAATATCATTAAATGTAATGGTGGTTGTTCCAACAGTATATGCACCAGGAAGTAATGAATCTGTTGTAAATTTTTGTACAACATTATCAATTAATACTAAAAGTCCACCTTTATTTGTCGGTGTGTAAGATCCACCACCACTTGCGTTATTTAAATTATATGTTAATGTAGTAGTATTTGGAATAGTTCTATTCTGTAGGGTTACTACTGCTTGAGAATACCAAAGAACAACAACATCAGTAAATGATGAAATTGATTCGTCAAATGTAAGTTTTTTAGTAGTGTTACTATAAGTTACTCCGTAAGATTCTGCAGTATTTACATTATAGGTTTGTACAACACCATCTAAGAATACTAAGAAGAATCCAGATGTTATATTAGGATTGCCAGTGAGTGTAACTTCAGTACTTGTTCTGTTATTAAAATTCATGTATTGAGAATTTGCTGTAAAGCATTTTCCATGAATCTCTTCATTAGGATCTGGTGCATCAACAAAAGTAATACTAGTTGAGTTATTTGTATATGTACTTGTGGGATTTTGATAAACACCATTTCTAAACATTATTAAATTTCCACTTACATTACTTCCGTTAGAAGTAACACCAAATTGTGTAGTGACACTATCAAAATATTTAAAATCATCAATTAGTGCATTGTGATGATTTACTGGATCTAAAAGTCTTCTAAAATGAATTAATTTTAAAGATTCATTTGGTTGTAATGGATCTACAAATGTAATTCTATCATCATTAATTGAATAATGAGAAGAACTCATTTTTTGTAAAACGTTATTTCTGAGAACTAAAATATCTCCCTGTCTATAAACATACAGAGGAATACCATCTCTAACTAAAGGAAATGTGGTTGTAGAACCATCAAAAGATTTGTTTATTGGATCTAAATCAGATGAAGTATAAGAACTAGCAAATACTGTTACAGTACACTTAGAACCACTAGTAGGTGGTGTTGTAAAGATAATATTTGATCCACTAATAGTATAATCAACTCCTTGTGTCAATACTGTGTTATTTAAATTAACACAGTATGAATCTGTATTTGAATATGTAAAATCTACACCATTCAAATATGTAAGTTTAAATGTTGATGTGGTTCCATTAAATGAATTTAGTTCATTTAAAACTTCGACATAACTTGTCGAATACTCTGGATTTGAAATCTTAAATTTAGTTCCAATTCCAGATACAGTTGTTCCATTTGTATAAACAAATCCATTTAATTTCTTTCTTTCAATTTCATAATAACTATCTGGATTTTTTACATTATTAGTTTCAATATCATAATTTAAATTTTTATCTCTAAAAATTAAATTATAACCAGCTACTTGATATGTTTTTAAGTAAGTTAAATCTAATTGATCAGATTGAACAGTATCATTCAATTTCCAACCAAATACTTCAGATGTTGCAGGTGCGGAAGAAAATGTTATTCTATTACCCGCACCATTAAGAGTAAACGTAGTAGGATCTATAATATTTTGTTCAACACCATTTGCAAAAATTAAAAGTTGATTTTTACTTGATACCGAAGGAGATATATCATAAGTAGTAGAATTAACTTGAGTAAATGTTAATTTTTGAAATAATGAAGAATAAATTGCAAATAGTTCTATATTACCAGGAATACTTTCTGATAAAACTAAATTACTACCATTAACTGAAAAATTCGTTGGGTCTTGTACAGTTCCATTTACAGAAAAAATTAAATTATTTTTTGACGCAGGAGTATATGCTCCAGCAGAAGTACTTAATAAAAATGTAGTTTGATTATCAGTATAGTTAACCGTAACAATATCAAATGTATTATTTTGAAGAGTTTGAGCAAAAATTAAATCTGTTGTATCTAGTGGATACGTAGAGATTAGTTTAGATCCAAAAATTTTATAAGCTTGAATAGGATTCTGTAAAACTCCGTTTGCACAAAGTATAGTATTATTTTGTCTTGCATCAGTTAAACTAGTAAAACTATAACTATCTTTTATTTGTAGTAAGTATTCAAACTTAACAAATTCATTTTTATCAAGTATTTCTACAACTACAGAGTCTGAAGATTTAGAAACAACTTTACCTAGTGTTTTACTAGTAGATCCAAAAACATAATCATCTTCATTTAAGAAATTAGTATTATCACCACTCAAATACAACATTTGTTGACGAGTAGAATATCTAGAAGAAAGGTCCAAATATTCTTGAATTTTTAATAATATGTTTCCTCTAAGACTTAAATTAAATCCTAAAATATTACGAATAATTTTTTGTGATGCTTCATGAGTTGCTTTATAAGATTCAATGTTATTTTTTGCAAACAACTTAAATCCTACTGGATGTACATTTTTAATGACATCACTCTTCCAATCTTTAATATTATGATTGTAATTAATTACATAAGAATATTTTTGATAGAATTTTCCATCCTGTAGTCTCTGTGTATTGCTATTTAAAAACCCGCTATTTGTAGCAAAATAACTTGGTCCATCTACAACATAACCAGATTTAAATCTAATATCTGTTCTATTAACTTTTACAATTTTGCCATAACTGTTGCCATACTGATCAAATAAAATATAGTTATCATTTTTCTCAAATTTTCCAATTGTGTAATCTTCTTTAATTTGTAAAATAGAACCATTTGGTTCAAAATTTACAATTTGAGCTTTAATTGTAGATGGATGTAAAAATGATGGTCCATAATAAATTGGTGTACCAATATTCAATCCTTTTCTTTTTACTTTAGATCTTACAATTGCTCCAGAACCACCTGTGTTTAAACTATCAACAATTAGTGTTGGATTTTTATCCAAGAAAGACCCACCTTTTATAATTTCAACATAAATTAATTTACCATTCAATACTTTTGTTTGGAATTGGAAATCAGTAGAATTTTGATAACCTTCTACATAAATTTTTGGCTCAGAAAGATAATTAAATCCTTGATTGAGGATTTCAATTTCATAAATTTCTAAATTATTTGATACCTTAATTACAGCATCATTCTTAATTTGATAACTAATAGTTTTATTTGAATGGTAATAATCACCAGTATTTTGATATACTAAAGATTTTATCTTTCCAATAGAACTACTATCTGGTTGAAGAATTGCTCCATCACCATTTGCAGTTTCTATTCCAGTAATTGCAGGTAAAATTTTATAATTTGTACCAGTATCATAAATTTTAATTTTATCAATAGATCCAAATACAGTGTTATTTGTGGTAGAATAATAGATATTTGAAATATTTGTTTGTGGATATGCGTAATCTATTTCATAGTAAAATGATGTATTATTAATTTTAAATATTTTAAATTTACCTAAATATGGTTCTTTTTGATTAAAAATTTGATAAGTTCTTAAAATAGTATCTGTTGATTCATTATAAACATTAATATAAAAAATTGATGGTAAATCAGTTGTAATTATAGTAACTGAAGAATTAGAAATTATAGTATTAGAAGTATAAAAAGGTAATGACCCATTTATATCTTGAGATAAGTAAATTGTATATGGTAAAGGATTAGTTAAATTAAAAACATATTTTTTATCATTAATTGCCCATATTGTTGAAATGGTGGTATCACCATTTAAAGATACGGTACTTCCACTAACTGAAAGTGTGTAAGTCTCAAAAATATTACTTACGTCATAAGTTATCGGACTTACAAAAATAGTACTACCACTTTCTAATCCATGATTTGAATCTGTAACAACAGTAACTCTTTTTAGAGTCGAATCATTTGTTGCACTCTGAACATTTACATTTTTTACAGCTTGTATAGATGCTGTAAATCCAGTTCCATTAGTACCCTGATCATCTACTATTAGTTTTTCACCTACTTTATAACCATACCCAGAACTTTCAATGTAAACGCTATCTACTCCACCAGTAGTTAATGAATCAATTTTGACTCGTGTAACATCTGATAAATTTTTTGGAGTTGGATAATATAAGTCTGATGGATATTTTACTCTTTCAAAATGACTTGGAATAGAATCATTTAATCTACATCTATTAGTGTTGTAAATATCTACGTCATTTTGTAACCTTTCTCCAAAAATATATGGATATGAAACAGTTGCAAAATATGCATATGTTCCATTTGGATATTCTGGAGTTTTGCAAAATCTTCCATTATTTTTATCTAGTGTTGATAAAGCAGGATCAAAAACCCAATCCTCAATAAATGAACCCAAAGGATATGTTGTAGTTGAAGGTCTGTCTGGTGGAATTGAAGTGATTAACTTATAACCACTAACAATTTCTGAAATTGCCGAAGTAGAATCTAATGGATTTGTATATCCATATCTTCCGTAAATAGGATTACCATCATATGCCCATCCTATTAAAGGTGCATGATTAGATGAAGTAATTCCATATGCAGTTTCTAAAGATGATTTTACACGGATGTTATAATACCCATTTCTATCTACCGTAGTATTAAAAAATTCTGCATCAATATAATCAGACTCTGCACCATCATAAACATATCCGCCGCAGTTATCTAATGGAAGAATTGATCCTAAATTATATTGCCATTCCGTTAATACTGTTTTTATTCTTGCTCCTTCACCATAAGGAACAATATCAATTACTGGTGGGTAAATATATCCATATCCAGGATTTATAATTTCAATACTTACTACTTTACCATTAGAAATGTAACATTTTGCTTCCGCACCAAAACCAGTTCCTGTGATTTTAACATCAGGAGGAATTAAGTAATCTGTTCCTTGGTTTCCAATTAATACAGCAGTTAGTGATCCATTTAAAACTTCTGCAGTTACTTGAGCACCAGATCCCGTGCTTACTTCTACTTGTATATCTGGTGTATTTGTGTAAGTAGTACCATAAGAAACTGGCAACGTTACTTTGTCAGTAGTATCAAAAAATAGACCACCCTCAATATTAATATTTTCTGGTGGAATAGTAATAATAGTGTTTTTACCACCACCTTGAATAGTTACTGTAGGAATTTTAGTATATCCAGAACCAGAAGATGTAATAATTAATTTTTTTACTTGTCCACTTGCAAAAACGCAATCAATTGCTGCAGAATTTCCTGTAGTATCACCTACGGCATTAGTTATAAAAACAGATGGTTTAGTAGTATAATCTTTTAAATCATTTACATCAATACCAGTTAGAGAAATGGATTTAAATGATCCGTTAATTTTTAATTCTGTAGGTTGTATGGTAAATTCGGGTTCTGTTCCTTGTGAATAAATTTTAATTTTTGGTTTAGTACTTTCAGTCTGAGTTACAAGATAATTTTGACCAAAATTTGTAAATACTAATTCTTTAATACTACCATATGATAATTTTTTTCCTGATTTGTTTAAAAACTCTACACCACTGTTAGATATACCAAGATTGACATACTGAGTAGAATTTTTAAATGGTTTTTTGACCAAAGGAATTCTACGAACAATTTTTTGATTGGTAATTGCTCTTGATTGATTATTAGAATAATCTGGTATTGAAGAAGTTGCTACATAAACTGATTTTTCAAAATCATATACAGAATTAATTCCTGTAGATCCAGAAGTTAATCTCCATTTAGAGTAATGAGGATCTGTATTTTGTTTGGTAAAATCTGTTTGCTCTTCAAGAACACTCTCAGTGAAAAGAGAACCAGAACCTTCTAGAATGATTTGCGAAGGAAGACCTAGTAATTTTAACTCCAGTAAAACATCTTTATCTGATGTATATAAATTTAAATTATAGAATTTATTACCATCTGTAGTATTTCTTCCAATAAGATCTACTAGCGAACCACCAGAATGTGATACACTTGATGTTGATAGGTATCCTCTAGTACAACCAATAAATTGGTTTACAGTTTTAGATGCATATATAATTTTCTCATTATCAATCTGAATAATACCATTTTCTACAGGGAATCCAACAGTGTTATCTACAGTGATTGTAGTTCCATTAATTCCAATTAAATTGGTTGTTGGTGGTAAATAAAAATCTTCAGTGCTTAATTTATCTTCTAAAGAAATTTCTACAATATTTTTATCATTTGTTTGATAAATTTTGTTAATAATACCTACACTTATTTGTGTAGTTTTTATATTAAAATCTTTATCTTCTAACTGTTCTAAGTAATATCCTTGACCGCTATAAACATCATTTATATTTCCACTAATTATTTCACATTTAATATATTTTTTCTTTATATAAAGAGCGTTTGATGGTGTAAATAACTGATCTACAGGATACTCAATTGAAGGATCGTATGGTAAAGTTTCATATTTTAAAATCTGACACTTTACATTGTTATCGGCATTTTTTTGTGTAGTAGTACCTAAAATGAACTCATTTGTATGAAAGGTTCCACTTACATTTATCAATGTAAGCTTATTGATACTTGGTTCCCAATATTTTACTTGACCAATAGAACCTGTTGTCAATCCAGTTACAATTTGTTCTTGTGTGTATTGTTTCTCTCTTACAATAATTTCAACACCGCCTCTATAATTTTGACCTGGATCAGTAATAGAAATACCTGTGATAGATCCATTTGTTACGGAAGTAACTTCAATAGAACCACCTTCTCCACTTCCAAATACATCAATTACTGGAAAGTCTGCAGGGTTTGAACTATAACCACTACCACCATTAATAATTTGATATTTATCCAATCTACCATTAAAGATAGATACAATAATATTTGCTCCAGAACCTCTTGGTTGTAGAGTTAGAACTACTTCTTTTTCATTAAAAATAATTCTAAAAAGAAATTTTACAGAATCTAAACTACCTTTACTTAGGTAGAATGATTTTATGTTTTCTAAAATATTAACAAAATTTAATTCTGAACTGACGTATTCTGGAATATTGGGAATTAATTCACTCTTGATACGTGTAAAAAATTCCTTCGCAAAAATATATGCTAAGTTAGATACTTGTTTTCCAGAAGTATGAGTGGATTTTGTTGATGTTGAATATACTAAATCCGACTTCGATCTATTAATAAATGTGAATGATGATGATCCTCTTTTACAACCAGTAAATGAAGTATTTGTTTTAGATTTATAATAAATTATTTCATTTTCAATTTGAATAAAACCATCTTTATCTGGAAAACCTTTTGTGCTAGCTACATTAATGATTGCATCATCTACACCAATTGTACTAGACAAAGTTGTAGATGATACAAGATTATTAGGAGTAAAGTATTCAATATTGTAATACTTAATTAAATTGTCAACTAGATCTAAAGGTTGATATTTAGATTCTAATGATTTATAATAATTCTTTAAAAAAGATACAAATAATAAATTATCTTCTCGTACAAAAGAAGGAAATTGATACTCTACGGCATTTGACAGTAAAGAGATTTTATCCTTTGTGTAATTCATCTGTTATATTTTCTCTTAGTAACACTGTTGAGGATTTGTTTCTGGTGTAGTATCATCAATAGTAATTTGAATATTAGGATCCGTTCCAGAAACTCCTGGTGGAATTGGTGGTGGAACGGTCACATCATCAGTAATTTGATCTGGAGTTGGTTTTTGTATAGTTTTATCAATTACAGTAATTCCACCACCATCACCAGGAGGAACAATTTGTATATAACTATTTGGTGGTGCAGTAATGATTGGAGAGTCAGGTCTACTAATGATATTTATTGGGTCATCAGTAGTCGGTGTTATTGTAAATTCAAAACAACCAGTTTCATAATCGATTGAACCAACAATACCTAAAGACTCTAATACAGTACCTACATACTTCTTCAGTACTAAATTTCCATTGTTATCATCAACAACATAAACTTTACCTACTATTCCCTCTACATAAAAACCATCGGGAGTAGAAAAAGTATATCCACCTAAACTGTTTCTTAATTTATTTCTAAAACAGAAAGTATATTTACACTCTTGAGAAACGATAGGATATACTACTTTTTTTAGAAGAGGTCTTACAACAGCACCTGTAATAGATTCATCAACATCAAGTAGTTGACACTGAAGATCATTATTGTCATAAACACCTTCAAAAGATCTTACTGTATCTAATTGAGAATATTCACTAATGGTATTTAAAATTATGGATTTGATATCATCAGTTGTTTTAGTTGTGTCAGATGCATCAAAAACAATTGAAACATACATAATAACATTGATAGATTCTGGAGAAACAATAACTGGTACAATAGAACCTACTGTATATTTTTTAAGTTCTTTAATAATTGCATTTTTTGTATAATTATTAATTGTTTCACCAACAGAAGGTTTGATAGAAATATAAACTTTTCCGTATTCTGGTGGATCTAAATCTTCTCCTCCTACAACACGAAGTAAATCAATATTTGGATAAATTGTTCTTGTAATAACTTCATAGTCATCCAATGTTACTGCTCTTTTTTGTGAAGAGTAATAACGTGGAGCGTTATATTTAATAGAACGAATAGATTCAAATTCGGATCCTCCATATGAATTAACACTGTCTACTTCTAAAGTAAACAAATTCAATGAGAGTAAAGTTTCAGTATTATTAACTACTCCGTAAATATTTGCATTTAAAAGAAATGATTTTATATTATTTGCTAAAGAACCAGTAGTACTAATATATTGAATATCAACTACTTCTCCATTTTCTAATTTTCTACCAATTACATTATCACCAAAAATAATTTCAAGTTTTTGATCTTGAATTTGGTCTACGAAAAATATTGTAGAGTCTGGACCAATATTCAAAATATCTTTTTTTCTAGTATATGATTCACCTTGTACAGTTACTGTAATGGAATCACTATCAACATATGCATTAGGAATAATAAAACGTTGATTTTCATCACTGTAATCTACAACATAACTAATATTCAAAAATTGACCTTCTTTTAAGGTAATACCAGAAAATGACGCAGAACCATTTGATACAGTTGTACTGAGTGTTTTATCAGTTAAAAATCCATAAGCTTTATTTTCATTGGTTGCTGCAAGTACTACACCAGGATAAATTTTCAAATAATCATATCCTGCAACACTGTCAGAGGAAATAGTTACCCCAACTTTGGATGAAGTATAAGTTTTTGGTTGATAACCAAGTCTTTTTGCAAGAGAAACTACATTATCTCTGAATGTAGAAGTTTCTAATGCTAACTCATTTGCGACCATATTAATGTTATAGGACGTAAATTGAGAATTATATGCTAAAATATCAATAAGCATAGACAAATTAGAACCCTCATAATCATAAGAGTTAAAATCTGTCTGATTTTTGATATATTCTTTAATTGCCAGTTTTAAATCTACAAAATCTAGTGATGTGACTGGCAATGGTCTAGTATTTTTCATACTACATTTCCCTTGTTAATACTACTTGTGTTGTTTGTAATAGTGGTTCACCAATAATGTAGTATGAAATTTCAATCAAATATTCATAACTTTCATCTGAAGTAAAGACTTCTATTTTCTTGACTTCGATTCTTTTCTCAAAAGTTGTTAATAAAGTACGAATTCCTGATATAATCGAACTAGCATCAGCTGGAGAAGACAACTCAAAAAGGTAATTAGTAACGTTTGAACCCAAATTTGGGTTAAATAACCTTTCTCTGTATTTTGTCAGGACCAAATTTTTGACAGATTGCTTAATAGCTTCCTCATTTTTCAGCACATTAATATCACCAGTCACGGGATTTTTGGTAAAATTAAAGCTTAAATCTTTAAAAGACCTAGAAATTACCCCTAATTTTGTTTTTGGTTGTTTATTTAGTGCCATTCGACTTTATTTTTTTAGTCTATTACTATATATTTGAGTTTTAAAATCACTTTTTTACAAAAAAACCAGAGATTTTACTCTCTGGTCTCAAAAAATATTAACGTCCTTGTCCGCGATAACGTTTTTTAGCACCGTTTCGACTTGAAGCGGACAATTTTGTGTGAATAGACAGTCCTTGACGAGTTTTTTTCGGTTTAGACTCGATTACAACCTTGTTTGTCAGTGAGGGACGCTTTGCCATAATTAAATTCTCCTATGTTGATTATTTTTTGAAGGGTTTTTTAACAGTATAAGTGTGGTAGTTACCAAAAATCTTAACAGTTTTTGTCATAAATTGAGTTCTCGTCTGGAGATAAGAAAATTATAGAGTGAAAATGCTCAAATGTCAAGCAATTAGGACTGGTGTTGGAACACTTACATGAACACAACCAGCAGGTGCATTCAAAATATCACCAATATGAGCAATTGGTCTACCATCTGCAATACATGTACTTACATTGACACATACTCTTGGAAGTGGCGGACATGGATCATCACAACCATAGCCTGGTTTTGGTGTTAAAACATCTCCAGCATGATATGGAAGTAAACCACAATTAATTACAGTTCCTGGTCCTGGTGGTACTTCTGGAAATGGAGGATAAAAACAACAACCAAGTGCTGCTGGTGAATCAACTCCTGCTGATAGTGCTGGTGGGATCATTTTAGTTTGGACCTAAACGATAAGGAATATACTGATTAACAGGTGGACGCTGATAATCGATTACTCTACTATTTAACTGATTAAATGATCTAGGAGTAGTTCCAAATGCACCACGAACGCAACCAGTAAAAGATGTTGCGGTTTTTCCTGTATAATAAATGATTTCAATACCATTGAAAGTGTATTTTCTGTGTTCATTTATTGATTCATAATTACCAACATTGGTAATTTCTAAATCATAACTTGGAATGGTTAGATAACCACTATCAGTAAAACCAACTGTACCGATAACTTTAATTTCAGTTTCTGTAGTACTTAAATTTTCTGTTAAGAACGTAAATTCGTTATCGTAATTAAATGGTCCAGTTTGTTGATCTGCAGTAGTTTTGATTAAATCTGTGGAACTTTTAATTTTCCAAGTTGCTTTTTTGGAAATGGGATATTGGTAATCAGCTAAAGTAAAAATACCAAAAGACCCAGCAGTAAGTGAATTGATTGTACCATCACTATAATACGAGATTGTAGGTGCTGGTGCATTAATATTTGGATTACTACAACTTACAGTAACGTAGTTACTTGTATAGGGATAGAAGTAAGTATATACAGTTGTTGAAGTACTTGGAGTTCCTGGAGGTGATCCAGATGGAGGTGGTGTAGTTACAATAGTCGATAATGGTGGTAGTGGTCCAGTACCTTCTGGTGGAACTGGTTTATAAAATAAACGCATATCGATAACTTTTGATTCATCAATTTCAATTGCATATTGAGTATCATTATTTTTCAATTGAAATGAAAATAGTGGATATGTTACAGGTCCACAGTTTTGTGGATACTGTCTCCAACTTGTAATTGTGATTTTGTTATCAATATCATTACCATCAACAACTGGTGCCATAGCATCTAATTCAAAATTTTGATTAGATTCAAATAATGATTTTGCATCTCTTGCTGGTTGAATAACGTCTTTTTGAACAGATAACCAACGAGAAGGTAATTGATTTTGTCTTTGTTTTTCTAATGCTGCAGACAACTCCGCAGGACTTTGACTAAAATCTATTAATGACTTATTTGCTGTTTGTTCAACAACTTTATATTCATCATAAATTTCAAATCCAGGAAATTCAAACATGTAATTATCAACTTTTTCACCTACTGAAAAATCTGCAGTATATTTGTCAACTGTACCAAAAGTTTCTCTTGTTTGTTGTTGTTTAATTTCTGCTTCAATATCTGGTTTATTAAATTGAGTAAAGTATTGAATGTTTTTATAATCGGTTGCAAAAATACCAAGAACCGCCATACGAGTCTTAATACCTCTGCCCGCTTTGACGATAATTTGTAAACTAGAACTATTGTTGACGTTGTAGGTTTGCTCCGCTACAAAATTTGCCGTGCCGCTAATCTCGCACATGCACAACAGAAATTCTCCCGATTTATAATAGTTTGCAATTTTACCTACAGTACATCCATTAATAACATCACCTTGTTTAACAAGTTTAAATGATGTTGCAGGATTTACCGCATACATAAACGCAATTTTATTATCTTTAGAACCTACCGTATAGATATGACTATTTGGTGCCCAACCAGACGTAGTAATTGAATTACTTTCTAAGGTCAAACCAACACTATAGGTTGCTGTTACTGCTGGTACACCAGGAGCTGGTAAAGGAACTGCTGGACTAATCTCAAACGTTTTAGTAACAGTAGGATTTAAGATAGAAGTCGGTACGTTGATGACTGAATAAAAATAATCTTCATCAAAAATCTCCGTACTTAAAGCAGGATTTTGATCTAAGTTGACATTATTAACTGCCATTTGTTCTATCCGTCAGTTGCTTCAGTTCTGTTCTAAGATCTTTGATCTGTTTAGCAATAGCTTCGCTCTTTGAAATTAAATCACGATACATTTCATCGATCTTATCTTCTTGAGTTTTAAAAGGTTTCAGAATGTTAATCATACTTCCTCCTCCAACGCGCTAACGCGCCAAGAAACCTCAGAAATCTCGGATTCTTGTTTTGCGATAATTTCTCGCAGATCACCGATTTCCGCTCTGAGGGAAATAATCTCTTCTCTCAGTTCTTCGATAATATTCTCTAGATCTTCCATTGTACTATTCGTCAGATTTTGTGAGTAAAACTTCGCCCGAGTCCTGAACGTTCCATTCTAAAATGTCACCTTCCTTCCATCCAAGTTCATCAATAACTTCAGATGGAAATTCGATGAAGTAATCACCATATTCGTCCTGTTGTACCTCAAGCAAATGAGACTTCTTTCGAGTCATGTTCATAAAATTAACTAAACTACATTATATATTATCCTTTGCGATTCTTCAAGATATTCCAAAGAATCGCAATCGCAATCAAAGAAAGTGTTACAGGCCAAAACATGATTGCGAGGATAACAATGCCAATACAAAAGACAGTCAGTGCGAGTTCATCTTTGGACTCTTTCTTTTTACGCCTGTCATGAACGTTCCACTTAGACACTAACCTTCGCCCACACTGTCTGGAGTTTAATCTCTTCGATGAGATTTTTTGTCCGTTTAGTGTCACCTCGATCATTTTTTACCTCCCTTTCAAGAATATACAGAAGATGGTCAAGTTCTTTTTTTGTAAAAGAAACGTGGTGTAGTTCTGTGGTTTTCATGGTTTTGCTCCGATTTTTTTCAGGAATTGATTACGTTTTTTCTTAAGTTGTCGAGTCCTCGCAGATCTTTTTGGACTTTTGTTGTTTCGTCCTTGACACCTGGGAGACTCGTGGGATTTAAGTCGCATCGTTCTGATGTGTATGAAAGTATTCTATGAGGCTCTCGGGGTTTTGTCAAGGGGTGGCTTCGGAAAAAATTTTTTTGGCTTTGGGAACCTCTGAGATATTTAGAGGTCGCTTTTGGTCCGTTATAGATTAGGGGTGTCTGTGGCTTTTCTTTTCAGCGCCCCCGACCCGACCCGCTCCGAAGAGCGGGGGGCGTGGCCTAGGGGGTGCCCCCCTGGCGACTCAGCCGGTGGTGCGGTAGTAGGCAGCGGCGTTGCCCTCCACCACGGCGTTCTGAGCGTGAGTGGCGTGGCCGTTGTACGCCTGCCCACGGCGGTTGGTGTTGGT
>Ga0129333_10000770_pt1 | contig 27929 bp, 16 predicted proteins | sample CPB6_08_DNA_FD_94474 | JGI IMG/M metagenome (GOLD analysis project Ga0129333, IMG submission 94474) | Freshwater to marine salinity gradient microbial communities from Chesapeake Bay, USA - CPBay_Sum_0.6_0.8_DNA | ecosystem: Environmental > Aquatic > Marine > Coastal | place: USA: Chesapeake... | reverse complement strand
ATTTTATTTTTGGTGTTAATGAAAAAATTTCAACACCTATAGTAGCTCAATTTAGATCATGTGAAGTATCACAAGGCTCTGATGGATTTAAAAAACTAAAAGCTAATTTTTTAAATTTAGGTCACCCGGGAAACTTAACGGATCTTTCATTATTAAATATAAAAAGCCCAGAGTTTGAAGTAAAGGAAACTTATGAGCAAGAGCAGTTTTCTGTTGGACAAGTATACAAATATGAAGGTGATGTAGATTTATCCGAGTTAGTAGATAATAAATTACTATCTCAATTTATAAGACAAGTTCTTACTGAAGTATTTTACAAAGTTACAGGTGGGCAAGATGTTATTCTTTTACTTCCTGACTTTGATAAGTTGTTTCAAAAGTATTCTTCAAATCCTAGAAACGTTAGAGAGAATGCTTTAAGTGTAGGAAAAGGTAGTTTGATAGAATTTAGAGCAGCCATAGCTTCATCTAAAATACAAAAATATTTAAAAGTAACAGAATTTTTAAAATATTTAGGATTTATTTTGGATACAGATTGGTATAAAAAAATTCAACAAAGAGATGCAAGAATACCTGAAGGAATACAAGAAGATATTGAAAAGTTTGAAAGTCAGAGTGATGACTTGGTCGCAGAATTAAAAGCTGATGGTTACTCAGAAGATACTATTACGGAATTAATGAACTCTACAGGTAAGGATTTACTTAATAATGAATCTTCTATAAAACAAAAATTAATAAGAGAATCAAAAGCAAATATTTTTAGTGTTCAAGCAGACAAAGGTTTATACAAATATGCTTTGTCTATGGGAGGTAGAAGCCGTATTCAAAGTATTTATGATCGACTGTTAAAAAGAAAATCAGATTATGGTGAATTGTTATTAAAATTATCCGAATCTGACGAAATAGATTTAGGAGAAGGATTTTGGTCAACTACAGGAGAACTCGCAGTAAAGAGTGATTACTATGCTAAAAATTATCAGAAAGCTCTCCTTAAATTATATCAAGAAGATATTGCTCCACCAGCAGGTAAAAATGCTAACCAAACAGGACATCATGAACAAGACCAGATGAATTCAATTCCTGAATCTGTTAAAAAAATAAAAATAATTTTTTCAATAGTAAAAAATAAAAACGGAGATGTTACTACTGAATTAGTCCCAGTGAAGGGAACAAATATAAATTTTTATAAATTTTTAGCAGAGTTCTCAACAAAAATCTCAGAACTAGAATCAAATTATCCAATAAGAATTAAGTTCTACGAAGAGAATGATTTAAAAAGATTAGATTTACTAAAAAATTGTCTTAGGAAGGTTTATCCAACTTCTAACAAAGTTCCTTTGACTACAAATTTCAATAATACAATTAAACCAGCTCTTGTAATAGGTGACGAATTTTTAATAAAAAATTTATTTTACCCAGTCACAACCACTAAACAAAATTGGGACGATTATCCAACTTATCAAGAAGATTTACAAAACTATGGAATTAACAGCAAATACTTTAAAGATTTACAAAATTATAGAGATTTACTTAAAAAACAAAATCAAGGAGTAATAAATTCTTTTTTTAATGAATCTTTTTTAGATTCTGACGTTTTAGATATTGTTAAATCATTACAAGATCCTAAAAGATATAAAGACTTGCTGCCCTATGCTCCTCCAATATTTTTAGCTAATAGCCCTAGAGCAAATGTTATTTCTTATGAAGTTGAGGTAGATAAATTAAACAACACAATAGCTTATACGTCTATTTTAGAATATTTAAAAACTGGTATAGTTATAGAATCTTTAGAACCTTTAAGAAGAAGTTTATATGATGTGTTGTTTGATGTTCCCTATTTAAAAAGAGTCGTAACTCAATCTTTAGCAAATGGACAAGATATACAAGAAATTCAGGATGCAATTGTCAACGAAGCGCAAAGCCCAACATCCAACATCTGGAAACTATCTCAAACTTTTGGAAAGGAATTAGATATAGCAACACAGTTAGAAACAAAAAGTAATAGAGAAGGTCAAAATGCTAAATTATCTGATTATTTACTAAAATATTTAATTGAAGATTTATTAATGGATTTAACTATTAATTCTTCTACAAAAGTAAGTAGATCGATATTAACTGACATAAAATACAACCCACTTTTAATAAGAAAACAAATATTAGACGATTTATACAAAAAACTTTTTAAAGTTAGAGTAAAGACTCTTCCTTTTTTTAATATAAACAACATGGAAAGAGTTCACAGTGGTGCATTCTTTGTCGCTAAGAACGTTCTGAGACCGGACGAAACTTTATTAGAAACTCAACAATTTAGTTACCTTACAGGATTATATTTCATTCTTGGTTTTCGTCATATAATAACTACATCTTCAGCATACTCAGAATTTACTTTATGTAAGAGTGTGGATATGGAAGGACCTCAGAAATGAAAATTTACACAGCACAAGTTAAATCCTCCTTAGATGTAGCAAGGATGGGAATTATTCAAATAACTTGCACGGATGAGCCAAGAGCTAAGGAAGCCTACTACACAACTCCCTATCACAAACCATTTAGAACTGGGGGGGTGTTTGCTATTCCAGCAGAAAACTCAAACATATTAATAGCATTTGATGATAAGACTTTAAAATCTTATTATCTTTCAACCATAATTGATGCAGATGAGGCGGGCAAAGCTAATAATGTTGCAAAGTCTCTTGTGCAAGTTGTTGCAAATCCAGTTGCAGCAGCAGCTACTGGGCCTTTAGGGTTACTCACTAAACCACTTCTTAATAAAGTAGCAGATAAATTGTTTAAAACTCCAATCGTTGGAGATCAGACAAAACTGTATGAAGGCTTTGCTCCTGCTGTGATGAAGTTTAAGAATGATGAAGATAACGGGTTAAGCATTACTGACAAGAACGCTAAGAAGTACATGGTAAATGAAACCAGACTCAATAGCGGAGGTAAGTATTTGTCCCTTAATTCTTCCCCAGAGATAGATTGTGTTCAGCTAGATAATGGCCATGGCGATTTCCTAAAGATTACTGGAATGCCTCAGTCTGCTGTTGGACTTCCTCCAGATCCGAAAAGAAGTCTGCAAGCCAAAACATTTCTAAGCCAAGAATTTGTTAGTGATAGAGGTGGGATAGATCTTAGAGTTGTTGAAGGTAAAGATATTAATATTGAAAATGATTCTACTGGATTCATGTCGGTTTTTGGTGTAGGTGGGTTTAGATCTGGTAATGTTAATATTTTTAGTAAGTGGAAAAACATTAGATTAGCTGCTAAGGGATTTATATTTCCTCCTAATATAGGAGGTCAAATTATATTAGAAACAGCTTTATCAAAAATATTCACAACAAATTTGGGTATTGCGATGAAGGCTGGGTTACCCGTAGTCGGGGCTTCTCTTGAAATGGATGCAGCCACGGGAACCGTGATTATAAAAAATACAATATCAAAAATTATAATGACTAACCTTGGCATCAGCTTAAGATGCGGGTTAGCTTCCATAGAATTAACTCCACAAGGAACTATAAATTTAACTGCTCCTTTAGGTATAAATTTAATAACTCCGGGGATAAACACAACTAGTCAGTCTCTGGGCTTCTCTCCCGGAGCAGTTAACATAGGAGGTCCTACCAGTATTGTTAACATTCAAGGCTCAGTTGTTAATATGCAAGGAGCGGCAGTTAATATAGATGGTGAAACTGGTATTTTCTTGAATACAGGTCAAGCGACAGTAGCGGGAGCCTTGACAGGCTTGCTAGATATACCTTTTGCTCCACCTACCCCAGCAAACCCTCCAGCCCTTGGTATAGCTCCTATTGTACCAGCCATAGATGTGGAGTATCCAACGGGTAGTAAGTTCCCAGTTTAACTATGGTTAACCCTATAATTACATATATAAAGTACTGAGATATGCCATCATTTAACGCTAAAGAATTTTTAACCAATAGTCAAGGCACTCCCGAAGCACTAGCTAATGCTTTTGGAATGCCATCATGCATGTTAAATCTGGCTGGAAAGGTCCTAGCCCTCCTTCCTGACGATGTTCTTCAGGCTATAAGGGTAGATGCCATGCTCGGAAGAATGGCCGCAGAAAACGACATTGCAGCCTTTACAGCATGGCTCAGAGACCGTCTTGGTGTATTTTATCCATTTGATGAGAATGGTAGACTTAAGTTCTTATCTAAGTTTTCTTTGTTCGGTATCGACTTCTTTAGTCTTATCTCAAGAGTATTAGCTTACATTTCAGCAATAAGAGATTATGCAGCAGCAATGTATGCAAACTATGAAGCAGTTAAAAATGAGATTGAGGATGCTAAGAGATGTTTAGACTCGTATAAGAATTCGCTAGACAGCAAAGTAGGCTCAGTCACTCAGGAAGAGCTTAACTTTTCAGGCTTAGATAGCGAGCTAGATTTCATTCAAAGATCTGTAGATTTCGTTCAGCAGGCTACGGACCTCATTAATAGAATTGATGCCGAGTTTGCAGCTAGAGCAGAGGATCCCTCAAGAGGCCCTAGATTCGTTCCTAACAGAAATGTTGATATTAGGCAGTTTGCAAATGAGGATGAGATTGTACAAGCATTCACTCCTCAGGAAGAACAAGAGATATTTAGACTTTCCTATGGACCTCCTAAGGCTAGGTATGGAAAATTCTTACTCACTGAAGATGGTTTGTATTACGACTCACAATCAGCCTCTGAGGGATTGTCCTTAGCATTTACGGAAATAGCTAGAAAGAAAGCTGAGTTCAATCAAACAAGTTCTATATTTTGGACATTTGAGCATGACCCAAATATAGGAGGCAGAGGTAAAGGAGTCTCCCTAAAACAAATTAAAGAATATGTTGATAATATCTTAGATATTGAGAGAAGTGATGATTCAAAAGATTTGCAACCATTCTATGATCAAGACAATTATTTAGAGCAGCTTCAAATACATAAGAACAAAAGAGTATATGATTTGTCTGCCTTGGTTACAGAGATAGAGGCTGATAATACATACAGCGAAGCGGAGAAACTGAACACCAGACAAAGTTTACTATCAGAGCTAGCAGCATTCTCCAACAAAGTAAAGAAGAGAAGAAAGCAAATTGAGCTAGCTGTTAGACTTGGTAAAAATAAATTTACTCCCGGGAATGTCCCTATTAATGATTTCTCTTACCTAGCAGGAACAAACTTCTTAGTTGATATACAAAAACAGAGAGAGCTTACCCTAGATCATGATGATGTAAATGGCATCATAATGCCAGTAGAGGCAACTTATACTCAGCCACCAAAAGATTCAATACACATGACCATTGATCAACTATTGTTATCGATGGTAGGCGAAGCAAATATATTGGGTAGCGCAAGCTCCTTAGAGGACATCAAAGCAACAATATTGAGAAGTGAAACTGAAGTTGTTAAAGAAAATCTTGTAGCAATTTACAACTTCCTAGAAACAAACGTAGAGGCTGCAAGCTCTTATCAATATCTTCTCGATAATTGTATAACTACCAACAATATACTAAATGCTAAATTAGTAGCATCAAGTATCCCTTCTGTATTCAGTAAAGGTCTGGGCATACCTTACCTAGATGGTGTAGTTAAGTTCGATATTGCTGGTGTAGTTGAAGGATTTTCCAACCATGTTATCTTGCCTCCAAGGAGAGAATTAGAGGATTTATTATACTCTAAGCAAGGAGCTACTTTTGATTTCTGGATTCATGTACCTGATCTCGTCCCACAGAATCAAGGAACAGTCCAGCAGATGTACAAGATAATTCTTGCAAACGAAAATTTTGGTATAAATTTCTCTGATAATAAACAGAAAAACATTGGCTACTTAAAGCCAGATGAAGGCAACAATGTAGTTAAGGGTCTTTTGATTGGATTTACTAGAGACAGAAGAATAACTCTAGGAGAGACTCCTTCTGATTTGGATGTCAGTAATCCCGGCTCGGAGACCTGTTTCTTCATTGCTCAAACCCAGTCTGTAGATGGTTCATCTATTGGATTTTTAAATAAGTCATCAACGGTTCCTAATGCTGAGGATAACTGTATTTCCACCAAGGAATCTTTGTGCTTTAAGATGAATATAAATCAAGTAAACGCAGAGGGGCTAGCCATGTCGGCTATCCAAGATAGATTCTGTCACTTGTCTATCTCTATTAATCCACAGAAGAACAACATAAGTGTTTACTTAGACGGAAGTCTAATGGCGACTTCTAGTCTTGATCTAACTTTCGCAGTGTCACCCTACAAGACTTTAAACGTTCCAACCTTTGTTATAGACAAAGTCGAATCTACTCAGAATAATAGTTTTGCCTATACCCCCCGTTATCTTGGATACTTATCTAAGATAAATACTGGATTAGAATTTAGTGATAGAAGAAATATCGATACCTATTACAAGTTTACGCCTTGGGTTATAGGAGGAGGTTATACTGATGGATTTAATGCTGCCAACAGTGGTTTCCTTGGATTAACTTATGGTGGACGAAGATCAGCCCTAGATGGGTATCTTGGAAGTTTTAAGATATACAATAAAGCATTAAATTCTGATCAGATAGTAAATAACTATCGGGCGCAGTCAAATTTCTTCTCTAACATTGATCTAACTGTCTAACCATGGTCTATAACTCTGAAACTAAAGTTTTTGGTGTACCTAATACTAAAGAAGCTAATAATAGAACAGCTTCAAAGGTTCAAAAGTTTTATGGACTAGGGTTTCCAATAGGATGGAACACTGCTGGTGGCTATTTCTCAAAAATGAGCGGATTAGAGTTAATTAAAAGAAATATAACTCAACTTATTCAAACCACTAGAGGTGAGAGATTTATGTTACCTCTATTCGGAACTAACTTAAAAAGATATCTTTTTGAACCTAAAGATCAATTTCTTTTTAGCAAAATAAAAAGAGAAATAGCAGAAACTATACAAAGGTATGCTCCTTATGTTGAGTTGGTAAAAGTTGAAGTTAAATCAACAAGTAATAACCAGTATACATCTGGGATAGACATTAAACTTTATTGTAAAGTTAGGGATGAAGATGACGTTTTTATAGAAGTTAATTTAGGAATAATATAATGACATTTAATGGATTAGTAAGCACTGATTATGTTAGGCGGGCTCGACTAGATGATAGGGTCAAGGGAGATCTTGTAGACTTTACAGCTTCTGACTTTCTTACCTTAAGATCTAATCTTATAAGTTATATACAAGCTGCCTATCCATTAGATTACAATTACTTTGTTGAGTCAGACTTAGGAATGATGCTTATAGAGCTTGTTGCTTCTATGGGTCACATAATGTCTTACAAAGCCGACTTCCTTGCAAACGAGAACTTTCTTCGTACAGCACAGAAAAGATCAAGTGTGCAGAAGCTGCTTGAATTAATTGGTGTTAGACTTCAAGGGCCTACTTCAGCAGCAGCAAATGGGAGGATAACATTACAGGAACCTAGATTGCCCGGAATAACTGTAAAAGTTCCTGTAGCAAATAGAACTTTTACAGTAACTTCTCCTGAGGATGCAACTCAGTTATCTTTCACAATGTATAAGTATAACCCTAATGGGTTTGTTGAATTTGATAATGCTCAAGGGGACTTAGAGTTTGATTATACTGATAGCACCAGTTCTGTAATTAGTAGCATAATTTTATTGGAAGGTAATTTAGTTCGTCAGGAAGGCGTGTTTGAAGATACTGACGCAGTTAAATCTATACCATTGACTCAGTACCCCATAATTGAAGGAAGCATACAAGTTTCTATATTTGGTGGACCTTCAGCAACAGTCGGAGATTACAGAAAAGTAGATAACATTTTCTTTGCTTCGGGTCCTACTGACAAAGCTTATCAAGTCATTTATGATGACAGGTTTGCTGGTACTGTAGTTTTCGGGGACAACACCATCAGTCAATCCCCCTCTCCCGGTGATCAATATGTTGTTTACTATAGAGTTGGAGGAGGAACCAGAGGTAACGTAGCAAAGAGTGCTTTAAATGCTCCTGTTCCTTATTATGAAGTTACCGGAACAACAATAGTGGGGTCTCTTAAGCAAGGCACAATAGAAAATATTTCTATGGCAACAGGGGGAACTAATGCTCAGACAATCGAAAATGCCAAAAGGTATGCTCCACTAACCTTCAGAGCACAAGATCGTCTTGTCACTACAAATGACTTTTTAGCTTTCGTAAACATGTTTAGATCCGGTTACGGGTCTGTAGGTAAAGCTACGGTAGCTACAAGAAAAGCTTTCTCATCAGCTAACATAATTGATATCTATGTTCTGGAGAAGGCTAATAATACTCAAATGAAGAGAGCTACCCCAGAGTTCAAGAAACAACTCCTACAAGCGATTGAACCAAAAAAGATGCTCACAGATGAGATCATTATTGTAGACGGATTAATCAGAACTATCGACCCAATCATAACAGTTCGCTGCGACAGAAAGTATCAGATTCGTGAAGCAGAGATTAAGTTAAGAGTGAGAGACAAGATTCTAGAGTTCTTTAATATTGACAATGCTGAGTTTGGTAAAGCATTTACTGAACAAGAAATGAATGCAAAAATATTTGAAGTTCCCGAAGTAAGGTATTCTACTTTAGACAATTTACCTAAGGTTATTCATACTCAATTCAATGAAGTTATTCAACTAAATAATCTAAACATACTAATGGTATTTCAATAATGAAATTCACTACTCCAGCATACTTTGATGACAACAAAAACTTTTACAAAAGAAATTATGTAAAAGCAACTGAGATAATTACTCCTAAAGTATATTTGGAGGTTGATGAACAATTAGGGGGACAGGACCTTGATATTGCTTCTGATATTATTAACACTCATTTAAATATTGCAAATAACTTTTCTCAAGTTATTATAAGCAGTATAGATGGAATTGTTCCCGGCCCAAGACCACCTTATGATAAGGTAAATAATATAACTGGATTAAGTCAATTTTTTGTTAAACAAAATAATTTAACAAATATTGATGCAAACGATTTTGAGAGAAGAATATTACTTCCTCTTGGAAAGTCATTAAGAGACTTCGACACATCTGCTGAATTCAAAAATTATTTAGTAACTGAATTATTACCTTCTATTAAACTCAATAAGTCTGTTACTGGGACGGGTGCTGGCTTTGAAAGTTTTGACGGAGCAGAATTAGATGACGGAACTTATTATGATACAGGTGAAGTAAAAAGTTTTGATGAGCATTCCTATTTAATAAGAAACTTATCTTGGATTTACTTCTTGAACGTCAGTGGAGCAACCTACGATGGATCCACAATTATTGCTGATGCAATAATGGACACGATTTGGAAGGGTTCTGAATTCAGCCTAGACGTTGCTATGAAGTGCTTGACTGAGTATATTTACAGAAACTACTCAGCCAATCCCGGATGGTCATCATTTAATTTTTTACCTTTATACTATAGACCAAATCTTGATTTAGAAGACACTACTTATACCAGTGGTTTACAGCAACTAGAAAAACTTAAGACCTTAGTAGGTATCATATATTCAAATGATTTTCATGATAGGGGAGATACCTTAGTAAAACAAGCATTTGAAAGTTTTTTACAGAATCGACTCCCTCTAGATCAAATAGAAATACAAGGTCCATTTTATAAATTCTTAAAAGCAATATCCTATGCTTTCTGTGATTATAATAATTATTTTGAATTACTTGAATTTATAAACGATGCTAAAAGATGCCCAGATAGATTCTTACCTTATATTGCTGACTTAGTTGGTTGGCGATTAATAGGCTCGGAACCACAAAGATGGAGATACCAGATACTAAATTGCGTCTCCATTTATAAGGCTGGTGGAACTAAGTTAGCCCTACAAAGAGTAGTAGATTCTACATTCTCGCCAGACATATTTAATGCATCTGCAACAATTCAGGAGCTTTGGGAATCCTATATTCCTCATTTAGTATATTACTCATTAGCCACAGAGTCTCCTTTTTTTGCTGATGCCTCCTCTTGGACACTAGCCGACGCAGAAGATTTAAGTGTAACTTATGTAACATCTAGTATTGACGAAGCAGTAAAATGTGCTGTTGATAAAATACTTTTAGATACAGCAGAACAATTTAAATTTAAATTCTATGTTCAAGGGGACTTAGTACCCGTAACTGATCCCAAGTGCAAATTTAAATATCGTGGAAGAGATTATTCTGTACCACCATTTGAGGAATATCTTTACTGGGTGAATCAACCCATATCTAAACAAATTGTCAATTTTATAATTGATAAATTAATTGTCTGCTTTTTGGTTCCTGAGTCTTTTGCATTTGAGGTGAGAGATTATTTATTAGCAAACACTACTCTGCAAAGTGAGAATGATATAGCTCTTGGCTATACTTGGTTGACCTTTACATCTGGAGCTAGCTACCCACCTAATTGGGATACTGTAATTCTGGACATCTCAAACAAAAAACCAGAATACCTTTCTTTGTGGAATGGTAAATCATCTCATTTTAAATTATTTTTCGACGCAAACTCCTTTAGATTTATTAGGGATTCAATCCTTTTTAATTCGATTGAAGGCATAAAACTACTTAATGAGATTATTGATGAGTTTAGCCCAGCCCACGCAATTAAACAAGTATATTTTAGATTATACTCAGAGGACATAGAAACCTACGCTCAAACAGAATTAGACTATTTGTTGTTTGATAAACTAGATAGTAATTCATTAAATGAATCTGACACAGTAGGTTTTGCAAATTATGAATTATCAGGACACGATCTACAGTTTTACAAGAGAGGTCAAACAACAGGGTACAATTTAGTTGATAGAACCTCTACAGATTCCCTAGTAGATTCCTTGATGCAGGTTAGTGCTATAGCAGCACCTAGGAAAAGTTTTAGAAGAAGAAATTATAGAAATATATTGCCAAGGGAAGGACTGTATTCAAGAACCGGGCATAATATGCCAACCACTTTCACCATGGAAGTGTTTGAAAGATCCTTGAGTTCTACTGGGTTCCTTAGTCTTGGTTTAATACCTTCCTCTCAAACATATGTTCAAGTCAATGACACTGAATTAGATATGGCATTAATTTCCGGTGCCATCTTCCAGACCCCAACGACTACGCTATTCAAGTCTTGGAGAAGCATCCCGGACATCTACGACATATGTGAAGGACTTAATTCATCTTCAATATATTCTGGACTTATTGTGAGTGCTACCTTCCCTTGTCGTGGATTAAGAGCACTTAATTTGGAAGCAATAAGTGGAGATTACACTGTTGATCGAGGCCAGCTAAATTACGCTATGAAATTAATGCATTACATAGGCGATAGAAAAACCTATGTACTAGCCTCTGCTTTAGTTGAATCTAATTCAGCATACACGTTTAATAAACCAGCTTATTTAGATATTGTTCAGTCTCTAGCAAATGAAATAAGCAACTCAAGTGGGTTCCCAAACTCATTTGAAGATTACGAGAACTTTGAATTTGGTAGAGATTTACATAGGTTACATAGAGATTATTGCAATTACTTTAATAGACACTCCACTATAAGAAAAGACTTAAATGTAAATGGTCCAAACATATTTGCACATTCCTTAGGGTCTATTTTAAGAAACTCAGACTTTGAATTATTTGGTTCAGCAGTAACAGCAAGACCGGATATTATCACAAGAAATACTTCTGCTACCTATAGATTCGTGGCTGGGGAAGACTTCTTTCCTGAAAATGAAAACCCAGCCTCAGGAGCATTTATTGTAAGTGCGCCTTCGTCTTTCCCTTATTCTGAGTATTCTTATGAGATAGCTAACTCAGCAATATTAGAAGGAATAGATTTAATTCATACCTACGGAGGAAATGATAATTACTTTGAAATCTATAGACTATCAGCAGCAGACCCAGACTATGAAACAACTTGGAGAGTTTTCCAATTAAACTATCCGTATTTCACCCCGGATAATACAATTATAAAAATTAAAAATGGATTTAATTTTACTCTTCCAAGATTAAGAATGGACTTGAAAACCTATTCACATGATTCTGAAAAAGGACATCCGCTACAGACAAATTTCTTAGTACCTGAACATAAGTTTAAATTAACTATAAAAGCCCTAGCAACAAATGATACGTTTACAGAATTCGATAGAATAAGCTTAGGAGTTTTTATTCATACGGCCTATGAAAAGGATGGGACTTGGGTATACACCCCACAAAAGAAATGGAAGTTTGTACCTTCTGAAGATTTAACTGCAAGCAAAATAAAAGATGAGTTTGCAATAAGACTTAATCTTTCAAGTTACGAAATTCCTGCTATCACAAGATTTTGTGGTGGGACTAGATCAGTCACAGAACTGAGAAGTATATACGACATAGCTACCTCAAGTTTCAATACTTATGAAATTGAATTAAATACAAAAAATCAACCTATCGCAGTACCCGAATTTTATTACAAGACTTATCAACAAGTTCATAGGCAGAATCAAAATTATTTCATAGAATTATTTGCTTACGATCATCCGACAGACTTTATGTTAATTGATAATATAAATCTTGTTGATATGACATTAAATAAATGGAGCAAACCTTTAGTTTCTGCAGTTAATAGTTACTATCCTTTAAATTCACCTAGCGGTAACCCCATAGGAGACTTTTACTTAAAGCAACATAGAGTAGATTTGGATAAAGAAAAACTCTATGATGTATTGAGGTTCTTCAGGGATATGGCTGGTACAACAGCAGTTCCCGGACTCGCCACTAGAGCGGGGGATATTTTGGCTGGTAAGTTTGAAGCTCAAGGTGGAAGTAGGTTAAATTACAGAATAAACTCAGATTGGCCTGCAAATACCACAGTAGACTTCGGTCTTTCACTAATAAATACACTATACTTAGAGAATTAAAATGATAGTAGATAAAGCAGGAGAAGTAATAGTAGACATATTGACTATGTCACCCAGCCTAGCAGAGATACCCTCTGCTTCTGCTATTTTGGATGTTTCTAATTTTACTTTTCAAGCTATAAGTTATGGAAAGGATGCTAGCGGGTTTAATCACCATGCTCACTTATTTTACGACCCAGACGCACTGCAACCTGTAATTGTTGTTAAGTCTTATGAAGCCACTAGCGTATCTTCTTATCATTCATCAGCAATAGCCTCAGCTATATTTGATTACAAGTTATTACCCTCTTACCCTGATCCATTAGATACTAGATTAGAAAAATTACCTTGTAGAACCTTAGGTTCTGGATTTTCTGGAATTGACATAGGTCATTGTGCTAATCACCTTTTAATTCCTTCTTTATCTTCAAATTATTATAAGCTGGGGTGCTTTGCTCCTTCTGATGGAATTAATTATTATGTTGTAACAGATATTGATAATTACTTAAGTAAAGTGATTTATTCTGGTACTTTAAGTAGTACTTACAATACTTATGGACTAATGGATGGTTCCGGCCACCTAACTTTTGCTCCTCTAAATGGAGCGCAGGGAAAGGCAGCAGCCACGGCTGGCGAGTTCACAAGTGGAGTTTTAATTAATTTAGCCTCAAATTTTAGCTCCACCGGGAGAGTGGATTTAGCATGGAGGCTGGATGCTGGGGACGCAGGAACCCTTCTTTTATATGGTGGCGTATACCATCTAGGCTTATGGTGCTTAGATGTAAAAGCTATGTTGGCCGAGGGTCACTATCCTCCATTCTCTTTTGACCCCCTAAATAATATTAGAAAATATCGTTTATTTGCTAAAAAGACCTTTAACCGAGATCTTTTATATATAAATGATGGTACGGGAATAGCTGCCGGAATAGGGGGCTTTGATTATTTATTTAATAATGGAAACCCTCCTCCGGGAGATGCACAATGGGATAACTACTGCTTATATCAATGGACAATAAGGTTTATATAAATGAACATACTTGAGTATTTGAATGTAAAAGGACACGTTACAGTCCATAAAGTATTTGATGACGGAAACGAAGAACTCGTTTATGATGATCATAACGTCATCGTATCAGGTATGGGGTTGGCATTAGCATCATTCTTTGGGTTATCTGGTGCTACTTCTATATTGGACTATCAAATTGATAGGTTTCAAGTGGGGGTGTCTGGGGTAACTGCAAACGAGGTAACTTCGACTAATGCTCTATTTGGGCCATTATCCAGCAGCTTTGAGTATACAGGTGAGTTTGGAGATATTTTAACAGTATCAGCTAATCAGTTTGCAGGGTCATTTATATCTGACACTGTCTGGTATGGTAAAATCCCAGCACACAATATGACCAGAATTAATGATCGCTCAGTTAGGTATACAATAACTTTAGATAAGTCTTCTTGCAACGATTTAACTAGAGACGGATCTTCAGCAAACATAAATGAGTTAGGGTTGTTTATGAAAAACCCTCTAAACATCCTACCAAATGGAGCACCAATATTGGTAGCTTATAAAGTTATTTCTAATATTAGAAAAACTGAAGACTTTGGATTAATTTTTAGGTGGACTATAACTTTCTAAGGTAATATATGGTATTTTTACACAACGACTTTTATACAGCTAGCGGCTCAGTAAAACTGTACAATTCTTGGACTGACAAAGTCACTAAGTTTGATACAAGTGCTTTCTACAACTGGGAGCAGGATAACCTTCCCATATATGATCTAGAGGAGAGGACTTATCACCTGTGGGAGCAGCTAGGACATCCCACATCGGCCCTTCCCGGGGTTGTTTTAGTTGTTTCAGGTGGAGGTAGCTCCGAGTACTATGAGTCCTATAGAAACACATTTGAGACGGTTAGCGCAGCCGTGGCCGCCCTACCTCAAGTTCTTAATTACCCAGTTATCATTGAGATCTGCAATAAAGGTAATCTAGGAGAACTTAATTTAAAAAATATTAAATGTGGTCCAACCGGATCACTTGAAATCATAAATAAAGTATTTGCCAAGCAGGAACCTGAGTTTGATGGTTTAAGCTTAAATAATGTAGGAAAATTATCTGATGCCTATCTTGCAGTCAGCGCAATAAGTGGAGTCGATAGTTCTTTAACCTACTCAGTTCCCTTTACAGCTAGAAAACATTTTCAAAGCTCTATATCAGAGTTTTTAAATCTTAGCATATTTTCTAATACTAGTTTAGCAGTTGATATCTTTGGAATGGTTTGCCCAGTAGGGGAAGGTAGAGATTCAAAAGCTACTTACTTTATTAGTTCTACGGGTGCTGATACTGTATCTTTAGATTCCATAAAAGTAACTCCATTTGAAACTACTACTGATGCAATTAATAATCACCTTGTAGGTAGTCAAGATTTTAGTGCTATTAGCGTTGTTGAAGGAACTAGTTACATTACAACAGCCGCGCCAGAGACAGATTCTTTAATGGCTAAGTACGTTGGATTATTCTATGCTAACAAGTTTACAAAAGTAGTAGTAACCAACTGTGACGGTCCAATATACCTAAGAAATTTCTTTGTCGATGACAATAATATAACTACAAAGAATGCTTATGGTATCGAAGTTACTAACTCTAGAAATGTTTACTTAGAAAACTGCATAGCAACTAGACATTCTAAGGCTGGTTTCTATTTCAATAATTCTAAGGTTATTATAACTAGAGGGATAGGAGCTTACAGAAACTATTCCACAACTCCTTCAAGAGTCTCCAATACAATTTTTGATACCAACCTTTTTGATGATTCAAGAGACTCGGCTGCTGGATTGTATGCTTTGAATTCAGAAATACAATTCAGTTCTACCGCTGCATTTGAAAGAACTCTGTTTGAAAATGATAGCATCTTTAGCGCAGTAAGTTCATACGGCTCGCTATCCTATGGATTAAATTATCCATTGAATTTTAGCAGAAATGCAAACGGAATAGTTCTGGAAAATTCAAAATTATATGGAGGTGTTTTCGGGTCTTCTGGAACAAACCTTGTTTGCGAATTGAATAATCGTTGTGGTATTAAATTACTTAATTCAACATTTGAATGGGACGGCAGAGTTAAAACCAGACAAAATAATGTTGGCTTATTCTCTTTAAATTCAAATCTTGTTTTAGATAGAGCCTCCTTTGTAGAAAACACATTAAAAGGTGTTTCCTTAATAAATTCAAACTTATTGTATAATAAGAATTCACTTGTCGCCGGAGGTGCAGAAGAGCAGTTCCGTTATGATAAAAATAGCAAGCACTTGAGCTTAGTAAATTCAATTTACTCATACAACAAAGACAGTGCTATGCCAGATGTGCTAGGAGCGCATGAATTCTTAAACAGTTATGCTAAATCAATTTTGATTCAGGAGTCTTCAAAGTGTGTATTAGTTCATCCTAAGATTAGATCAAAGAATGTTCTCGAAACAGGTCCAAAGTTTGGAGATCCTATTTCAGTAGAGAATAATTCAAAGATTGTTTTAAAGGGAAGCAAAACTTACGCTACTACAGTTATTGGGAGAGAGACCAGCACCAATCAAAATAATACTGCTGGAATATACTTAAACAATAATTCAATAGCCGATATTCAAGGGCCTACAATTTTAGCTCAACATTCAGTTAATGTTTTGGCTGAAAATAATTCAGTTCTAAATATTCTGCCCCATAAAGACGATGCAGGTTCTTTAGAAGTCGATAGTTTTGATTTGAGTGACGCTGGTAATCACACAATGGTTGAGTTGCACTCAACTAGAGCTTGTTTAGTTGCCAACAAGAACTCAGTAATTAACGCTGAGGATTTAGGAAGTTACAACAAGATTTGGTCGGACTCCAAATCTGGAAGCTCAATTATAAATAATTTGAAGCCAGATTACAGTGTTACAGCATTTCATTCCTATGTTTCTGGCGGGTTCTTGCAGTTCTACCCTAATCCAATAGGTGAAGCTGTAAGAACTTTTGTGACCCCCGGAACGGATGTTAATTTCACTCCCGCAGGAAATTCTTATTACTACTTATTAAATAGAAATATTGAACCGTTTAATAACTACAGTTCAATTACTTATGGTGGAATGTGTGTAAGAGCAGTCAATGATAGCGTGGTTAATGTTAAGAATGTTAACTTCCCTGCTGGTCACTGGAATCCTTCTGGTGTGTTCTATAATGCCACAGCAGACTCAATATCAAAAATGTGTTCGCTGCTCTTTATTTGGAACATAGCAGATAGCTCTAGATTAAATGCATCTTACTGTTCAGTTAGTTCTCTTTACCCAACTGATGCGGGGTATTGCGGACCTCTAGCTGTTTGGCTATCTTCCCTAAGCATAAATGGAATCCTTAGTGGAGACCCAGTAACGATTCCTATCACTTCTCCTTGGGCTAATGATCCATATGTAAGCAGTTATTCTTTATTAGATTATTTTGGATCAGGCCCTAGTGATGCTTCTTCAGTGTTTACTTCATCAAATTTAAATCAAGGTGTCTTTAGACTTTATTTCTCTACCGATCCAGCAGTAAATGAATTAGGTATAATAAGTGGATTAGGGTATGGAAACCTTTCAGGAGTATACTTTAGTGGGGGATGGATTCCTCAAGTATTTGCACAAGGTTATTATCCTCCCGGATTCATGTCGGCTACATCTAGTGTTAGTTCGATGCATAAAACATTACTAAGGTACACTGCGGCTTTATCTGAGAGGTACATTGGTTTGTCTGGTCTTTTTAGACCTGTGGGATTTGAGAGCCCCAATCAAAGCAACTTTCAGTATGCTGTTGGCGCAGGACTGATGCACGATCCATTCTCTGCAAGGGTGTTCTTGGATGAATCAGCGGCTAACATTTTTGCTAATGCTAAACATTGTGCAACAGGCAAATCAGGTGCTCCTAAGGTAGTCTCTATCTATTATCCTTATGGCAGCGGTAGTGGAGATTCTAATTATATTTATAAAGATGTCGGTATTGGCTTGGCTTCTGTCAATAACTTTGACCTAGCAAGGAATAATTAAAAATGAGTACGTTACGAGTTAATCTTTCTACGACTGAGAATCCTTTTAAATTTATTAATCCAATTAGAAAATATAAGGAGAATGATCCTTATGTTAGTATCGTAGATAATATTCCTATCAAGCAGCTTGAGGAGAATATTCTATGGCTCAAGCAAGCTGTAGAGTCTGCTACTATTGATATACAGAATCAGCCTACCGAGTTTGGTAGGGAGCAATTCACAGAATTAAAACCATTTGTAGAACAACTTAATCAAAATAATATTGTATATGTAAGACCCGGTAGATTCAACGCAAGAATCAACGATGCATATAACTTAACTCCACTGCAAGTGCTTACAAGATTAACTTTTGATGACGTAGAAAATATTCAGACTTGGGACATAAAATCAGTTAATGACGCTGAAGTTTTATCTGTTCTCAACAGAATAAAGTCCCTGAATGCCAGTGACGCTTTAGGCATGAATGGTCTAACAGAAAGAAACTTTGTTAGTCCTTTTACTTTTACGACAGAAGCAGTATTTGATACTTCTTTAGCTACAATACCCGGTGCTACAGATTCTCAGTTTAACCCAACTCCATTTGGTTTAACTCTACTGGAAACATATCCAGTATTCTTTACTTTCCTTTGGGGTAATGGAGTAACTACACCCAATCCAACTAATGTTCCCATATTAAGAAGCAATACTGTTGCTTCAAAAGCTGGTAGAACTTTATACTTTAACGAAAGTGATTTCGTAAAGCGTTGGAGAGGTATAGCAAGGACAGCAGTCGTAGATGTTCCTAATCAACTAAGCGCAACAATAGAACCATTCAACACAGATGACTTTAATTATTTTGATTCAAATGGTGACTTAGACACTTCTTTGTCAGGGGAAGCAGATTACCGTATAGACTTACTGTTTATATACTCTAAGGCTGTTGATCAAACTGAATCTTACGTTGCTGAGTATAGTGACGCAGCAGTGACATCAGAATATGGAAACTCACCTTCGCTCTACTCTCCAAGAAAGATTCTGAAAGCAGAGTTGGGAGTTATGAAAGGGGCTGGGGTAAGACTTTCCTACAATAATAATTCTCAATGGTTCTTTGCAAACCCACAGACAGCTATCAATAGACCTGAGATACTGGGAAGTGTAACTGATCAATTAAATGAGAACTTAGGATTTGTTGATCTCGGAGTTGGAGGATCATTTCCATCTCCTGACGATTTGATGACTACCGCTCCTTTACTTGCAGAGTGGTTGCCTAAGAGACACTTTTCTTTAGTAGGTCAATCAGTTCTTCCAATAGCTTATGTCGTTGTTCGTAAAGAAAGCTTAAACGCAGCAGGAAATCAATCTTTAAATACTAATGATATCATTGATATCAGACCTTTCTTTAGAACAACAGAGCTAGCCTACAATGAGAGAGCCGGATTAGCAGCAGCTATCCCTCAAGTCTCTTTGATGAATCCAGTAGCAACAGAGAATTACGTTGATACTCAAATTCAAAAATTGTTAAGCATAATTAATAATATCCCTACACCTTCTGTAACTGGTGGAGGTGGAACCACAACACCAACAACACCTACGGTAGCTCTGTTAAGAGATCAATACAATGAAATTTATATTGAGTCTCCTACAGACAAACTAATCTCTACTAATCCTGTTTACTTTGGTGGTAAGTACTTTGGTTTGTGGCCTAATACATCTGTTAGGTCTAGTATACCAACAACTGCCGGAACAACTCCAATTAATGGTTTAACTGAATCTGGAGTTAGGCAAACCTTACAAGATTGGGCAGAAGGAAGAGACTCAATACCTGATGGTATTTACAAGCTAGACAAAGGTTCTATTTCTTTACTTAACCAATTTATTTGGGAGCAAACTGCTAGCGGGCTAGATCAAGTAAGATGGTACATCTTTACCTTGAGAAGTTTACCACTAAAGTTTGGAACAATAGGGACAGAGACTTGGGATATTCTTGCCGAGCCCGTACAAGCTATTACAGTAAATTCATTTGTACAAACCCCCAGAGACTTGTCTGGATTCCCTCTCTTTAGTACAGATAAAGTATTTACAAGGACCATTGAAAGCACTTACAGCAAACTTAAACCTTTAAATAGTATTACAACCACTATATCTGATGTGATTACTTCTTCTGCGAAGTTCCCTATGGGTGTAACTAGCGAGGAGATTGGTCGCTATCTACTAACAAGAATACTAAAAGAAGAACCAACTCATTGGTTAAGAGCTACTACAGTTCCAACTACTGCTGGCTTGGGAGGTACTAATGAAACAGAAGGAACATTAGCAGGGGCTGTATTCCCCGGATGGTTAGTCTTACAAGACTTTAACGGTAATTATAAGTTTAATAACGACTTCAAATGTTTCGGAATGAAGTATAGAAGTGCTTCAACACAACCAAGTTTACCTGCACTGGCTAACACAGCACAAGCTCAAACAGGTGAACTTAATCCATATGAGTTAAAAATCAAGAGACTTTATAAGTCTCCACTTACAAGCTATAATAATAGATCAGTGGATATCCGTGTCGCACTATTAATAAGTAATAGAGTTATGGTGAAAGACATCGGATTTAAAGTAACTAACATGAGAGTGGGATGAGCCAATGCCTGATCCATCACCATATTTTAATTGCGGCGAATTAAAGCCGATAAGGATAAATACTTTTCCCGGAGGTACTACCGGGGGTGGTGGAGGATCGACTCAACCTCAAGATCCTAATGTTTATATTCCTGTACCCAGACCTCCAAGAGGCCAAAATCAGCCTAGACCTGAGACATGGGTATGTACTTGCAGGGGTCAAATGGAAAACGGAGGATGCGTTGAGGAGTCCACTAGAGAATGTGTACAAATTGGTTTGGGCTTTCCTCCTACTCCTACACCTGCATCAGTTGAAACTTATTCAAGCAAAGCAGCGTGTGAAGCAGAAGCTTTTGATAAATTCCCCTGCGCTTTAAGAGCAGTTAAGTGTATTGATAGACAAGTTGAATGTCCTCCAATACAAGGTGAGTTTGGAGTTATTGTTCCTATAGAGCCTTTTATTGATAGGAGATCTTGTGTTGATCAACCTAATAAAAGAAGTAGAGACCTTGATGATTTTAAAACTAGGGCTGGGTGCATTAGTAATTGTATAGATGAAGAATGCCAATATGAAAGGGAACTCCCGGGATACAAGTGCGTCGAAGAGATACTTCCATGCCCAGCGGATCCTCAGCAAACATATACAAAGAGGACCTGTGTAAGATGTGATCGTACCATTGATCCCATGTGTATTTACAGTACTGCTGCTGAATGCAGGGAGTACTGTATATCCACATCTTGTCAAACTGAAATAGTTGAAACAGGTTATAAGTGCGTAGAAATTAGTGAACTTCCTTGTGACTCTGAAGTTACTTCTGAAGTTAAGAGAAAGATTAGAGATTGTGTCCCTTGTATAGTAAGAACAATTGTTAGAACTTTTATACCTAATCAGACTGGAGGTGGAGGATTTACAGAAATTGTAGTACTTGGGGATCCTGATTGCATTTATGATTCTTTGGATGGTCGATACGGATGCCGCCAATACTGCAGAAATGATGAATGTGGATTTAAATGTACTCCAGCCGAGGTTACATGTATTGACCCCACAACTCAACAGCAAACTGTTTACTTGGGTGGTCGCTGCGAGCCTTGTATTATTGGGACAGGTAATTGTGGTTACACAACTTTAACAGAATGTAGAGAATCAGGGTGCGTATTACCAGATTGTAAATATCAATGTGTAGAATCAATAGGAGAGTCTTGCCCTCCCGGAACATTACCTACTAACGCTATTACAAGAACCTGTGCTCCTTGTTCTGATCCTACATCTCTAGAATGTCAATATAATAATATACAAGAGTGTTTAGATGATATTAACTGTATAAGTCAATCTTGCTCTCAACCACAAGATCCAAATGAATACATAGCTGTTAACACACCAAGACCTATCACGAAGGCAAAATGTGAGATAATTCTGCAGTCTTGTCCTACAAACTCTCAAGAGCCCTTTAGAGTTATTAAAACATGTACTCCTTGCATAGACGATCCAAATAATCCTGACTGTATTTTTTCTAACTATAATGAATGTTTAGCAAGCCCAAGTTGTCGCTCCACTGATTGTATTAGATTAGACGAAAATACATTTGAAGTAATAACTCCTAGACCTCCTAGAATAAGAACAAGAGAATATACTTATGCTTGTATAACAAGCGTAGCAAGATGCCCAGAAGGCTCACAAAACGAGTTTAGGATAACTAAATCTTGTCAACCTTGTGATGGTACTACAAGTAATTGTATTTACTTAAATAGGGAACAATGTGAAACTAGTACCCAGTGCCAATCAATAGAATGTGGCCCAATAATTTACGAGACAGTTCCTAAACCTCCTAGGGTGTCCGTTGTTGCTGCCGTAAGGTATAGATTTGATCCGCAAGAAAACGTCTGCAAAGTATGTACAGACTCTCAAGTCAGCCAAGCTTTGTGCCCCTACTTTACTCTAGATGAGTGTTTTAAAGACAACCTTATTGGTGATCCTAATGAAAATTCAGGAAGTGTAATAGGATTTTTAGCAAAAAAACTAAATTTAAGGTATAACAAACCCAAAGAAATTATTGATTTAGGTTTAAAGACTGAAGATAAAATTTATGATAATATAGAAGACATTTATAACTTCTATGAAGTACCTTCAAATCAAACTACAAGTTATGTTAAGAATTATTTTTACAGAAAAATATTTAATGAGTATATTCCAAAAGAAGTGTTTAACTTCTTAAATAAATATTCTCTATTAGACTACACTTGGAAAGAATCTGATTACGCTAATTTAACTTTAGAAAAAATTTCATTAGCTTTAAGGGAAGACCTATTGACAGCTTTCAGTAATCTTCACAATGTTGATAATACTTATTTAAATCTTGATGATTTCTTAGCATTAATCAGGAAACTAATAGTAACTAATAAACTTAATGAGTTTGATCCCAACTATTACCTTGATCTATATCAGAAGCAAATTAACGACAGAATAGTTGATTACAAACAAACAACAGCAACAGATATTAGCCAGAGGGTAGGACTGGGTCTAGTAACTGAAGGAGCAGTTCCTGCGGATCCAGCTAAGGTGGATAACCAACTAAAGTTTAGAATCCTTAGGAAAAAGAGATTAAACTCAGATATTAATTCTAATATTCCTATTACAACCAGTGCCAATGAAATAGTTCCACTCTATCTTGAAGATGCTGGAATAACTATTTTTGATCAAGATACTACTGAGGTTGCTCAGTACGTTCCAATAGGAACTGGGGACGATTACTTTATTTCGGTTACAACATCGTCTGTAGGAGAAGTAGAATTACCTCTAACAACAGACGTTGGGAAGTCTTGGTACATACCAGAGAGTGTTAGGTTAGCAGCGTTAAAAGCATTTAAAACACCTTTAATATTTGAGCTAACTGCAAGCTCTGTGTCTGGGCAGCATGAATTTGTGGACACTTACGAGTTATCTACGACCCCAACTCCAATGTATTTTGCTTTGGACTTGTCCACAATACAAGAAGTTTCCGGCACTGATCCATTGATTGACATAACAACTGCTCAATACAAACTATTAACTAATTCTCAAAAAATACAAGATCATATTACTAATTATGGACTTGCTAGTAGAAGGGTCAACATAGATTATCGAGATCCCTTTATACACTATGCAAAAGAAAAAGGCCAGATATCTCTAAAATATAACGATATAACTTTTAAATATTTTGATAGCTTGCTAAACGAGAACGATGATGTGTCAGACATCCTTACTCGTAGTGTTCCTTTAGCTTTGATCTTAGTTCCCGGTTGTGGAACTAAACATAATCCTTACCATAGTGAATCAGATCTTAAGTCTTTCTCAGGAACAATAGTTACAAGAACTTTAAGTGGAGTTCATTATTTCGACATTAACGAGTTCTCAGAACCAGAAATTGCTCTTAAGTCAGTAACAACAGAGCCTTTAGAGACTGGGTTACCTAAACAAAATTACGGGTTTGCTAATAGGGAATACTATACGTTTGATGCTTCTAACTATACTAACACTTATTATGTTAATGGTGTATATCAATCAACACCACCAGAGGGACCTATTCAAAAGCCTATAACTTCTAAGATAGTTAACACAATAATTGATAACTTAATAGAACAATATGATCCTAAAGAATTAAAGTGGTTCGACGTATATTCTAGACTTAGAAATTACGAATACGGAGATTTATACTATCAAGCACCGGAAGGATTCAAACAGGTTCTAGCTAATGGATGGAGAGGTAAGTTAATTAAAGACGTTACCAGAAATCGTAATGACAAGATAACTTATATTGATTATACAATTATACCAGAAGTTAGTATCCCAGAACCTATTATAACTAAAGAGAATAGGTTTAATAATTAATATGGTATTCGGATCAGTTTTAGGAATTATTGACCCAGTTGTATCTGACGGTGTACCTAATACTACGACGGTAGTCTTCCCTATTCCAGCCCATCCAGTATTACCTGTAGGAACTAGAAGGGTATTCATAGGGGATCCTCTTAATGAAGTATCTATAACTGGAGATGTTCATACTCCACATGCTGCAGCAACTATTGCTCACTCCCCAATAACAGTCTCTTTAGGAACAAGTAGGATATTTGTGGGACCCACAAGAGTACCAGTTATGACTACTTGGGATAACATAGCTGGAGTAACTGCATGTGATTATCCTAAGATACCTACAGCGGCACCTGCTTTCTTAGAAAGCGCAAGAGCTTTACTTAATAGGGTGTTTGTTGGACCAACAATATAAATAATTATTAAAATTTTATCTATATTTTTTTACTTCGGTTATAAATAGTTTATAGGACATAGTTTATTAATTGGTGATTTATGGCAAAACGCTTTGACGAGACTAACGATTTTATTAAGACAGTTCTGACTGAGGCTAACTGGACCCAAGCTAACCTTAAAGTTAAGCTTAATGAAGAAGAGGACAATAAGCCTGTTCCTCCTGCCGCTGACGCAACTGACAAGGACAAGGACGAGGATGAAGAGGAAGATGGGGAAGGTGATGAAGATATGGAAGAGTCTAGCGAATATACTCTTTCATACGATGCCTGTCCACTGTGCGAGTCAGAGTTAGAGAATGATGATGTTATCTTTGAGAACATCGATACTCACTTTGGCACACTCCTTTCAATCGTTGAGAAGGCTCAATCAATCCAAGAGGGCGAGGAAGTCTCCCTTGATGACCTTATCACCGAAGCTCACCAAGAAGGAACCTGCCCTCTGTGCGAATCACATGTTGAGGATGATTCAGTTGTCCTCGCTAATATGAACGAACACTTCGATGTCGTTCTAGAGATGTTAGAGGAATTAGAGAATGAGCCTGTTGTTGAGGCTAAGAAGCCCGCTCCTAAAATGAAAAAGATGCCTAAGGGCAAGAAGTACTGAGGATAATTTAAGCTATGTCCAGCAAATATCCAAATACTTCGGTTATAGATATTGCAATGGGTGTCCTGTCAAACATGGACCCTGTTAGAGATTCTGTTGCTGCTCCAGTTAGAAGTAGTACACCAATTGCAGAATCAAAAGAAGTATCAGACTTTGTTCCAGATGTTACTGATACGAATGTTAGTGATGATTATATCGCTAGTATTTTAGAAGGAACTATGGGAGTATCCATAGAAAAGAAAAACAAGAAACCAATCAAGGAACAACAAAAGAAAACTTCTAAAAAAATAAACGAAGATAAAGTAAATGATTTAATTCAAAGATTATCTTCTTTGCTAGCAGAAGCAAAGCAAATGATAAATGAGATGACCACAGTCGGAATGATTGGTACTAATACTCTGGGTGGCAAATCAAAAAAAAAGTGAATAAACATGGATATCTTCTCTCTTATCATAGAATCAAAAACAGAAAAAGCTAAAGGTTCAAAAGCTGGTCGTGAGAAAATGCTCACGGCAAAAGAGAAAACCCACGGCAACCCACAGAAGTCTAGAGTTAAGATTTATAAGAGCATTATGGATGCTCTCAGAAATGGTTATGTCGGTCAGATGTTCTCCACCCCCGACTCTGACAGAATCTATGTTATAACAATACAGAAATGGGGCCATAGCAAAGAGCAGGTATCTTCTGGCAGAACTGCCAAGGGTTTCAACAGCTTTGCTGACGCTAAGAAATATAGCGCAAGAACTTTAGTTCGCCATGGTAAGTCCAAAGCTTCAAACCTTAAGGCTTACTTTAAATCCAAGAGGAAGGATTAACACATATGTTATTAACAGATGTCAGAATTTTAGATACATTACAAGTAGTTAATGAATCAGCAGGCCCCGGAAAGCCCATGAAAGTTCGTGGCGTATTTCAAAGGGCTGACGAAGCTAATAACAATGGTCGTATCTATCCTCAAAAAGTATTAGAGAGTGCTATCAATAACCTTATTGAAGCAGTTCAAGAGCGTCGTTGTGTCGGTGAGTTGGATCATCCTACTTATGACATGGTTAAGCTGTCTAATGCTTCTCACATTATAACCAGCCTTCGCTTTGAAGGCAAGGACGTTATTGGAGAAGCCGAGATTCTTTCTACCCCAGCCGGAAAGGTTGTTGAGGCACTTATCAAAGATGGAATCAAGATCGGTATTTCCAGCCGTGGTATGGGAACACTGAGCGAAGGTAAAGGACATAAGATTGTTAATGAGGATTTCAAGCTCTTAACATTTGATATCGTTGCTGATCCTTCAACCCGTGGTGCATTCCCGTCCCTTACTGAAAGTGTTCAGTCCAAGGCTGTTGAGAATACAATCAAAAAGGTTGTTGGTCGCAATGTATTCCTGTCAATGCTGGAAGCCAAGATTGATAATAAACTTGATGAACTTCGCATTGATGAAGCAAAAGATAAGAGAAAAGGCGATCCTTGCTGGAAAAATTATAAGCAAGTTGGAATGAAAATGAAAAGTGGCCGCAAGGTCCCTAATTGTGTTCCTGTATCGGAATCAAAGAAATTAATTAAGGAATCTGCATACTCAAAATACGCCGCAAAATTTATCCAAGAGATGAAGTCCTGCGGTGATGGAAAGCCCGCCAAGAAAAAAGGCGGCAAAAAATAAGGAATTAGTTATGACTAAGAAGACAAACAAAATGGAAGAGATTGCCAAACTGCTCCCAGAGAATCTGGACGAGTCAGTTGCTATTGAAATAGCCAATCTCGTTAGTGAAAAAATTACCGAAGAAGTAGAGAAGGTTAAGAAAGACTTAACAATCAAGACTACTTCTTTTATTCGTGGTCAGGTTGAGAAGCTCAAAGAGCACGCTCTCAAAGAGCTTGAGATGGAGAATGATACTGTAAAAGATCTATCCATATACGAGCATATCAAGTCACTCATGGCAGTCGAGTTAAATCCTGCTGACGAGCAAAATGCAATCAATGCAATGCAACTTGAGAGCACCAATCTGAGCAAGAATGTTGATATTCTCAAAGATGAAATGTCCAGAGTACTGGAAGAGAATAACAAGTTCAAAAACGTTATCAAGATTCAAAAGGACAAAATTGGTCTTCTTGAATCAAGAGTTTCTAACTTACAAACTAGCATCAGAGAAAACAAAGAAAAAGCTAAAATGGAAGTTAGTGGTGATGCAGTAGTTGTTTCTGAAGAAAACTTTAAGAAGAGAGAAACACTTACTGAATCAAAAACTCATAGGAATTCTGGTGTCTACAACCCCTTCTTAAATGAAGAGACATTGAATCTTATGATTAAAGATTGATATTTAGGAGAATTTTACAATGAGAAAAATTGATAGTAATGTCGTTAAGAAGTGGGAGAAGGCCCTAGACGGTATCAAAACCGACTACATGGCTGAAGTAACCGCTCAACTTTTAGAGAACCAAGCCAAGGCAGTTCTGACCGAGGCTAGCAAACTGACCGAGGAGCAGCTTACTCCCGGAGCTACAACCGTTGGCAAGTTAGGCACCTTCCAAAAGTTTGCCTTCCCAATCGTTCGTAGAGTATTCCCAGAACTGAT
>Ga0129333_10000769_pt1 | contig 27955 bp, 37 predicted proteins | sample CPB6_08_DNA_FD_94474 | JGI IMG/M metagenome (GOLD analysis project Ga0129333, IMG submission 94474) | Freshwater to marine salinity gradient microbial communities from Chesapeake Bay, USA - CPBay_Sum_0.6_0.8_DNA | ecosystem: Environmental > Aquatic > Marine > Coastal | place: USA: Chesapeake... | reverse complement strand
TGCTAACCCTGAAAACGTAGTTGACCCCGCCGCAAACGGACAAGTCGATGAAGTGACAGAGGTCATAGCAGAAACTCCAGAACAAGAATTAGAATTATTCGACTATACAGAGATTGCTGACAAAGTCATCAAACTCCAAGTAGATGGCGAAGAAGTTGTAGTTCCAGTTAAGGAGGCTCTAGCTGGGTATCAGCGTCAGGCGGATTATACCCGCAAGACACAGGAACTTAGCGAACAAAGAAAGCAAGTACAGTTTGCAGCGTCCCTAGCAGAATCTCTGCAAAAGGACCCAGCAGGCACCTTGCAGGCGCTACAACAGCACTATGGACTAGGCGCTCCAATCCAAGACAAACCAGTCGAGGAAGAGTACTTAGACCCAGCTGAAAAGCACCTTCGACAGTTAGAACAGCGAATTGCATCTTTCGAACAACAGAGAGCAATGGATGAGCTGACTAGAACTATTGATTCTTTGCAAAGCAAATATGGTGATGACTTCAACGCTGATGAGGTTGTAGCTCAAGCCCTGGCAACAGGTTCGACCGATTTAGAAGCAGTCTTTAAACAGATTACTTTTGATAAAGTTTTTTCTAAAGCAACTGATGCTCAGAAGAAACTTATGGAAGAACAGTCCAGAGTCGAGGCAAAACGTTCAGCAGCCGTTGTTTCTGGTGGCTCAGCCAACAAGACAGCAGTCGCACCAAAAGCTGCTAAACCAACGTCAGTCTTTGAAGCCTTTGAACAGGCCAAGAAGACACTCAACATCTAAACAAACAGGAGAAATAAAATGGCCGGTAATCCCGACTTTAATTCACTGTTATCAACTACGTTGCAAAACTACCAGCCAACACTGGTTGATAACATTTTCAAGGACCTAGTCCTTCTTAACCACCTCAATGAGCGCGGACGTGTCCGTGTTGAAGAGGGCGGTACACAAATCATCGAACCACTCATGTACGCAGTGAACGACACTGTTTCAACATACAGTGGGTACGATGCAATTGACCTTACTCCACAGGAAGGCATCTCAGCTGCCGAGTACGATTGGAAGCAGATGGCTGCTTCTATCGCAATCAGCGGTATCGAGGAAGCAAAGAACCGTGGCACAGAGGCAATCATCAAACTGTTGAATGCCAAAATCATGCAGGCTGAGATGTCGCTTAAGACAACTCTTAACCAGCAGCTTTTCGGCGCACCTGGTGTAGCACCAGCAGCTAAAGACTTTAACGGTCTGGGTAACATCATCGGAACCCAGAACAACACAGTCGGTGGCATTGATGCTTCATCCAACACTTGGTGGAACCCAACATACGATGGCTCTGCAACTACATTGTCATTAACAGACATGGGCAACATTTACAACCAAGCATCAAAGGGAAGCGACGTTCCTGACTTAATCATCACAAACACTTCGTTGTTTGAGAAGTACGAGTCATTGTTGACCAACTTTGTCCGTTACCAAGACGTTGCAAAAGCCAATGCTGGTTTCACAAACTTGATGTTCAAACAGACACCAGTAGTGTTTGACCTTGAATTGGCAGTTGACACAACGGCTGCTCCGATGTACTTCCTTAACACGAAGTATCTCAAGCTTACTGGCTTAAACGGTTACTGGTTTAAGACCACAGACTTTATGAACGGCACTGTAGCTGGCGTTGACGCCCGTTATGCCCTCGTATTGGCCTATGGTAACTTGACCTGCAGCAACCGCTCACGTCAGGGCTACTTGTCAGCTGACGCCTAATAAAGCTTCGTTGGTGGGGGAAGTTTAAAGGCTGTCATCCTTCGGGCAGCTCTTCCCTCACCGGCGATTCCCCGCAATACAAAAACAAACAAACAATTAATCAACATGATTGATTAGAAAGCAAAAGGTAATAATCATGAGCACAAATAAATTCATAGTAGAAAGAACAGTCGTAGGCGACACCAACACAACTGTTGGAGCAACTTACACTGACGTAACGGGTTTGTCCTGGTACGGCAAAGCAGGAGAAGTATACAAGTTCAAAGCATCTGTTGTCTACGATGTAGATGCAACAGGTTCAGGAGCTAACTTCTCCATCAGTGGTCCAGCATCGCCAACGGTGTTGAGCTATCGTTCAGAAGTTGCAACTTCAGCAACAGCTCAAGCTGTAAACTACGGTAACGCATATGACCTTCCAGCATCTGCTCAGACCACTGGCTCTGCATTCACAACAGATAACGTTGCAATTGTTGAGGGTGTAATTTCACCTTCGGCTGACGGCACCATTATCATTCGTGGTATCAGAGAAGCCAGCACAACATGCACAGTACAGGGTGCAAGCTCTGTTCTTACATGGAGCCGCATTGACTGGCCAGTTGAAGCCTAATCAATAAACCATAGTGCATGCCGCCCGGGGTGAAGGACCCTTGGCGGCATGTTCTACTTACAAACGAAGGAGAATAATATGAACAAACAAACACAAGGTGTAGGTCAAGGTTTGGCAGGCACACAACCATACGGTGCCGTAGAAGGTGCTAGACACATTAGTAACGGTCGTGCAGACTGGCATGGTCAAGGCGTAGAGATTGCTCCACCATCAGGTGTTGCATACGGCGGTGTTCATTACAAAAATGGACTATGCCAAGCAATGAATAAAAAAGAAGAACAATGTAAAGCCCCAAAGGCAAAAGGAACTGACTACTGTATCGGTCATCTCAACGCACTGAAGAAGATGGGCGAAAACCAAGATGCAGCTTTAGACCCAAAGGAGTAGGAGTTTTAAATGGCTATAAACTTTTCCAATGCCAACCTTACGCTTGCACAAATGCGTACGTTTGTTGGTGAACTTTCTGACTTAGATATTGGTTTTGATGAAAACGACGATATTTCAACAGACCTTGTCAATGGTTTTATTAAAGAAGGTTTTCAGAAAGTTGTAGCATTAAGTAATCGTTGGCCGTACTATCAAACATCATATACGTTTGGTGTTACAGAAGGATTTAGGTCATATTCAAGCTTTGTGCAAATTCAACCTACTGCAATTGGTTCTCCAACTAAAGCAATTACTGACATATCACAAATAATATCCGTAGTAAATTCAGATGCAAATTTTCAAGGCAATGCATTAGTTTACATTGACCAAGCTAGAGCAGAATCAATTTGGGTTGGCACGCAAGACCAAGAAGGTGTACCCGCATACTTTTCTGTTTGGGCAAATCAAGTAAACCTTTGGCCAAAGCCTGATAATAATTATTCTTTTACTCTTAGAGGTTTTCGCAACCCATCTTTAACATGGATGCAAAACGAAGGTGACCCAATTGATATTTCACCTCAGTTACAGTTGCCATTAATTAATTATGTTATGGCTCGTATCTTCCAATTCCAGGAAGACCCAGAGATGGCAAATGAATATATGCGCAGCTTTGAAAGAGGAATTGCAATTATTCAAGGAAATCTTACTGCACCATCAAGCAACAGACAACTTATTATGTCTGGTGGCTTACAACTAACACCTTATGACTGGTGGTGGTCAGATACACCAAATCTACGTGTATTGCCAGGTGCACCATATCCATTAGGAGTAGCGCTATAAATGGCTCAAATTCTTTTTGACCAAAAGAGAGACTTTACTGGTGGCTTAAACTTTCGCGCTGACCAGTTTCAGTTAAGAGATAATGAATCACCGTTCATTCTTAATATGGATGTTGACCCACGTGGTGGAGCATTTACACGTGCCGCGTACAGAAAAAAGCACACCACACAAGTTAGTGGTAATTGGAATCCAAAAGGATTATTTAATTATAAAGATGCAACGTCACCACGAATAATGCTCCATACGGGTAAAGAAAACTCTACTGATGGAAAAATTTATCAATCAAGTGGTTCAAACTTTACAACTTTAGAATATGCTGTTTCTACCGATGTTGCTGTAAAGTCAACAAATGGTGCAAGCATAACACAATGGCTTGACACTCTTTATATGGCAATTGGTAAAGATGCAAGCCAAATGTACAAGTGGAATCAAAACAATACATATGCAGTTGCCCTTGCTGCTTCTGGCCCAACATGGCAACCATATCAAGTACCAACTGGTGGTTACATGCCAAGAGCAGAGCACGTAAGAGCTCATGCTAATAAATTATTCGTAGCAAATACAAAAGAATTAAACAACGATGCCACACCATCTTTGATAGACCATCCAAATAGATTGCGTTGGTCGCATGAAAATAGACCAGAAGATTGGTTCCAAGATGACTACATTGACATTATTGCAGGTGGCGAAGGAATTACTGGTTTAGCAATTGTAGATGGACAGTTATTAATATTTAAACCAAAAGCAGTTTATTTACTGATGGGTTACGATGTAGATTCATTTCAACTCGTAGAATTGTCTACAACAGTTGGTATTAAATATCCTCAGCATGTTGTTGAGGGTTCTGGTGGGGCATACTTCTTCGACTATCCCGCAGGATTGTTGTTTTATAACCGCAACGGAATACAAGATATATTTTCTAGATTAAAACCAACCATTGACACAAATAGAATAAATGCTAATAAACTTACAGATTTAACTTTATCTTATGTTAATGATAGAGTATGGATGTCTGCACCATTTGACTTTGACCCAACAACAACAAGTTCAACTACAAACCCTACGGGAACAGCTGTTGAATATTCAAACATGAATTTTATATTTGACCCATCGATTGGTCAATCCGGCGCATTTACAATGTATCAATCAGCAATTTATCAAGAAGCTGCCACACCAGTAGAAATAACAGGATATGGATTAATATCAGGTTGTGATTGGACAGACGGTAATGGTGAAATTTGGCATTTGATGATTCATCCAAATGATAGTTTTAAGTATATAATGTACGTTGATGAATTTGAATATTCAGATGATATTCCACAAAATGTTATGGATGACATTCCAGCTGGAGATGAATTAGGAAACTTTCAAACCGTATTTGTTACACCTTGGTTTTATGATGACCGTTATGTGCAAGATAAAACATTCGTAAGAAGCTTGTATGTTGTTCGTCCAGTCGATGAAATAACTGAAATAAATGTAGATGTTTTTCATGATTTTAATACAGAAAACAAAACTACAAATCATATAATTAACCTTGAGCCTGTAGTCACAGGTGGCATTTGGGGCACTAGTATATTCTACGACCCAAATGACCCAAATAATCCTTTAACTGGTATATTTGGTGAAAGCGACCTTAAAGAAGGAATTCAAAGAGGTGGTAGACTAAAGAGAGCCAAATCTGTACAACTTAAATTTGAAGGACCAGCTGCAGTTACTACATCAAGCGCAAACGGTAGACAATGGGGATTGAATTCAATAGCTTATAAATTTAAACGACGCAAAGTAAGGAGCCAAAAATAATATGGCAGTATTAACAGGATTAAATACATTTAACAATGGTGACGTCATTGACGCACCACAAATGAATACAAACTTCACTCAGGTTAAAAACTTTGTTGAAGGTTTATCAGCAGGTAACAACTTTGATGCTGGCGCAATCAGCACAGCAGATATCGCAGACAATGCAATTACCAATGCAAAGATTTCAGCTGGTGCAGTAAATAGTTCAAACTTGGCATCGTCGTTGTCACTAACTACGCCAAATATTGGTGTAGCTACCGGAACATCGCTTAACTGCCAAGGCGCTGTTGTTGACCACCCAAGCACTAACACTAGAACAACTGCATATACACTTGCTTTAACAGATGATGGAAATATAATTGAAGTAAACTCAACAGCAAGCGTTACAATTACAGTTCCAACAACCGCAGCAGTAAACCTTCCTGCTGGTTCTAAGATTACAATAATTAGAATTAACACAGGTGCAGTTGTTATCGCTGGCGACACAGGCGTCACAGTTAATGCAACTCCAGGTTTAAACCTTCGTGCACAATGGTCAGTTGCTACTCTAATATGTAGAGGAAGTAATTCTTGGGTATTAACTGGAGATATTAGTAGCTAATGCGTTTAACACTTACTTCAGGAAGTGGTGTACCAGGTACTCCAACCATTGGTACAGCCACGGCTGGAAACACAACCGCATCCGTTGCTTTTACCGTGCCAACATACACGGGTAAAGGTGGCGCAGTAACTTATCGTGTTCTTTCTACTCCTGGAAGTATAGCTGCAACTGGTTCATCTTCTCCAATTACTGTTACTGGATTAACCAACGGTACTTCTTACACTTTTCAGGTTAGAGCAGAAACTTCTTATGGAGTAAATAGTCCATATTCTTCTGCATCAAATGCTGTAACGCCCGTTGCACCACCGACACCTACTCCAACACCTACTCCTACTCCAACACCTACTCCAACACCAACCCCTACTCCTGTTCCCGTTCCAGTTCCAGTTCCCGTTCCTGTTCCCGTTCCAGTTCCCGTTCCAGTTCCTGTTCCTACTCCAGTTTGCACTCCGTCTCCAGGTTCTTGTTCCTGCACTCCATCTGGAACTAGATGTCCTGGCTACGAAAGTTTTGGTTGTCAAATACTTTCATGTAGAGACAACTGCAATAACTCTTGCGCAGGCGATGGAACTTGCGATGGACCAGCATGTTTAACAGCTGCTACCGTGGTACAATATATGAAAAATACTTTAGACGAAGGAAAAAAAATGCAAGAGAATAAAAAAGAAAGAATACATTTTGCAGTTATTTTAGATAATGAAGTTGTCACAACATTTTCATTTCAGAACAATGAAGCAAGTGAGCAATATATAGCAATTTATAGTTCTAATCCAACTATTGCTTTAGTAGAAGAACCACCTGCATTGGGTTCTAAGTGGAATTAAATTAATATTACAATTCGAAGGAATAAAAATGACTCCATGGCAAAAATATAAAGAAAAACTTGGAACTACACGTCCGTGGGATGTTGTAAATCCAAATACAGAAAAAGTATCTGAAGAAGAAGCAAGTAAGCGTTTTAGTATCTGTGAACAATGTCCTGAATTAATTAAAATAACCAAACAGTGCAAACAATGTGGTTGTTTTATGAAATTAAAAACACAACTAAAAGAAGCTAAATGCCCAATTGGAAAATGGTAATGAAGCCTTTAGTTTTTAATGGAATATCAATTTATAGAAATGCAATACAAAATCCTAAAGATATTATTGAAGCCACAGAATACAGTAGTGGTGGTATGTGGGAGCCAGCAACTGTAGTTCATTACGATGGAAGTCAATCAACTTCTGATGTAAGAACAAATGAATTTTTATTTTTTCCACATATAAATGAAATAAACGAAAATGAAACAGATGCTCGTGTACTTATTTCATTTGAATTTCATAAGGCTTTTAAACCATGTGTTGCAGACTTTTGTGGAAGATTTTCTATTGACGCTGATATTAATATTCCAACTGCATATCAAATATTAAGATATAGTGAATCAGAATACTTTATTCCACACCTTGATGACGGTAAAAATACAAGAAGAAGAGTTTCTGCCATAGGATATTTAAATGATGATTATGAAGGTGGGGAACTTTGGTTTCCAAATCTTAATTTTAATTATTATCCTACTGCTGGTGACATCGTAATATTTCCTTCAGGAGCACCGTATACACACGAAGCCAAACCAATAAAGTATGGTGTAAAATATTCTGTGGTTAACTGGTGGGTATAATGCAACCGATTAAAATAACAAATGTTTTAAAAGAAGAAGAACTTAAAGATTTAATAGATAATCTTGAATATCTGCATCCTCCACTACATGATGAATCCCGCTCAAGACATATTTCTTATAGCGATTATGTAGAAGGTGTTGGTAGAAAGCTTGAATCTTTAGCAAGAGGGATATTTAGAGAAGATAATATTAAAAGTTCATATTCTGTTTATTGCAAGTATTTTGGTAACGCATCAATGAACATGCATAAAGATGATAATGCGTGTACATATACAATTGATTTATGCATAAGGCAAACAGAACCTTGGGGGCTTTGGGTAGAAGACAAAGAATATATCTTAAACCCTAATGAAGCCTTATGCTATATGGGAAATGACCAAACACACGGTCGTCAACCTAAAGATTTAGGGCCAGATGGGTCGGTTGAACTAGTGTTTTTTCACTATGTTCAGCCAGACCATTGGTTCTTTACACGCAATAGGTAATATTTACGCTTAGTAGTATAGGGAGTTTTAATCATGGCATTTGACCCAAGTGTATTTGAAGAGACAAGGCGAAAGCTATTTAATCAATTTGGACAGCAGGCTGCCCTTACGGCCTATCAAAAGTATTTAGCTGAAACCCGTGGACAACGTCCCATAGTACAACTTGAAGAAGCAGCTTTTGGCACAACACCAACTGGTAGACTGGGTGATGTTCCAAGATTAACATCATCTTATGGTCGTAGAGGCTTAACTGGAATAAGCACTCGTTCTGGAATATATAATCGTGCCCTACAAAGCTACGCCAAAGAAAGAGCAAAGCAGTTGGGTTATGCTAGAGAAGATTTAGCTGGAACCATGAGAGGCTATGACCTAGCCCAAGCTCAAGGTTTAGCTAGTTATGAGCAAGGTATTGCTGATTTAGAATCATTAAAAGCTAGACAAATAGCTGCGGACGCGCAAGCTTTATTAAATTTAAGGTAGGATGATATGGCATTTCCAGATGGAGATTTTTACAAAACATATGGCGGCACAGATTATAGATTAATCAATGCTGAGACAAATAGATTAAAATATATTCTTGATGCACAAAAGGCAATAGATGAACAAAATGCTGCTATTGCAGCAATTACTAGAGCACAAACTGGAGCTGTAAATCAAGCAGAGTATTTACAATCACTGTTAGGACAAGGGGCTCCTCAAAAACTTATTGATTTAGTTGGTGGTCAAAAAGACGTTAGCGAAAAATACATACAAGACCAATATGATGCATTGATGAAGCAGCTAGCAGAATCTTATGGCCGTGGAGAACGATTAACAACAGCTGGTTATGATGCTCTAGCAACTTATTTAAGACAAAATCAACCCACTGCATTTACTCAAGCAACAAGAGCACAAGCGCAACCAGTTAGAAACGATTTAGCTCAATACATGGCTGGCCAAGGTGTTTCAACCGCACCAGTAGAACCAACCATTACTGCTCTTCAACAGGCAGCTCAAGGCGGTGCAGCAAATTACAATGAGTTATTAAATACATTGGCTAGACTACAGCAAGCTGGTCAAGAGTCTAGAATGTCTGAAGCTCAAATGGCACGAACAGTTGCAGGCACACAACTCGCACAAAGCAGAGCTGCGCAAGAAGGTTCATTAGAACAACAAAGACTGGCATCATTGGCAGATATTCAAGCTAAAGCCGCAGCAGAAAGACTAACTCTTGAAAGAGAAGCAGCTGCACGTCAACAAACAATTCAAGATACATTAGCGTCATTAGTAGGAACTGGATACATATGTCCTCCAGGAAAAGTAAAAGATGAAAATGGAAATTGTGTTACACCTCCAAAAGTAGAAGAACCCAAAGAAGAACCTAAGGAACCAGTAGGGTTAACAGCGGCACAAAAAGAAGCAATTAACATTGAAAGAGGCGGACCTTTCTATAGAACTGGAAGGATAATTTAATTATGGCAAGTAAAATTGAACAAAGATTAATTGCTGCTGGTGCTACTCCAGCTTTAGCAAAACAATTTGCAACTCAATATGAGGCAAGAGCAAAAGCAATGGGTGTTGCCCCTAAAAAGGCATCAGATATGTTTGATGAAGAAGTTATTGCTTTGACAGAGTCTGAATTTCCCACATTGTTTTCTTGGATGCCAAGTTTAAATGTACCAGACCAATATGAATCATATTTAGAAGCAATTAAACCAGGAGAAGTTTCTTCAATTAAATCAAGCATTGGAAAACAGTATCCAAACTTTTATAATGGTTATCAAAAAATTCAACAAGGTATCGTTGACGATTATGCATCGTTTGTTGCTAATGAGTTTTTAGCTGGTACTCCATCAAAAGAAGTTGTAAGATTGCTTAAGACTGATTATGCAAGTTTTAAACCAGCATTAACAACTGATGATTTAACAAAAGATATTGATAGCATTTATGGAGATGCAGCTAAATATTTTTCTGCTGTAGACGAAAAAACTCTTGGCACATTAAAAGCTGATAAAAACTTTAAAGCTAAACTACCTGACCCATCTTTTACTTATGGAGATAAAACAGACTACGCAGCAAAAACAATTGACTTTCGCACTAATCCATTGATAATTAGAGCACTGAATAAAGTTGTTGACCCCACATACAAATATGTGCCGGGGGCTCCAGTAACACCATTGTTTAAACTTAATCCAACTGAAGAAGATGTAGCTTTTGGTAGACAAGTGGGAATGAAAACTGTTGGCGCGGATAAGCCAGGATTTACTGCATCAAGTTATATTGCACCTGTATTTAAACAAACATCAGGAGGTGTTGCACGAGGTGTTCCAGCCGATAGACTGCAATCATATATTCAAGAGGAAGCAAAGATATTTGCAAATCTTGACCTTAAAAAAGATACACCATATAACTATGAAAGTAGTTTAAGAAGTCGTATTGGCGACGCTAAAAAATAGGAAGTTATAATGGCACCAAGAATATCTAGTCGTGAACCAATTCCTCGTCCATCGCCTGGTGAAACAGTCACCACCACTACTACCACGCCTAAAGTTACAACTACTACGACTGCAACTAAGCCAATTCAAACGGGAACTGGCTCTCGTGCACCAATTGCTAGACCAACCACTGGAAAGATTGTAACAACCGGTCCCGCCGAAAAAATGGCTGTAAATAAGCCAACAACACTTATGCTTGCACCTAGTGCTGATGTATCAGAAGCTAGAATAAAATTAGGCCAAGCAAAAGAAGAAGCTCTTTACTATCAGGTACCTCAACAACAAATAGATGATATAGACACGGGTATTGTCGGTAGTGTATTTAACGCAGCAAACTCTGTTTTAAATTTTAAAATTCCTGGAACAAAAATTCGTCCAGCTTATTTGCCATTCTATCCAGTTGATAAATTGCTTGAATTAGAAAATCTTATTCCTGGAATTATTAATCAAATACAAAATGCCAATGAAGGCAAACCAGTTGATGTTGGTTCGTTTACTGACCCATTTGGTAATAAAGGCATTGTAACAGAACTTGGACGCATGTTTAAAAATGCTCCTCGTGAAACACAATTGTTTCAAGAATCTCAAGAACAAAAAGGCTACAGTCAAGTTGTAGATAATCCTGCACTTGCACTTACCATGGACGTTTTTCTTGCTCCAACAACATGGTTGACTGGTGGTGGCACGGGAGTAAGTAAAACATTTCTTAAAGCAATTGCTTCAGGCGGAATTAAGACAGCAGTTAGTGCAACTGGTGAGGCCTTAACAAAAGCAGGTGCAAAGAAACTTGCAGCTGACGCAGCATTAAAAGCTGCACAAGTAGCAGCAGATGACGCAGCAAGACAACTTGCCGAAGGAATAATAACAAAAGAAGCTAAAGCAGTTGCAGATGCAGCAGTTAAAGCGGCAGAAAAAACCGTAGCAAAGAGAGCAGCAGCAGTTGCCGCAGAAGAAGCAGCACCAGATGTATTGTTAAGAAATGCAGAAGATTATGCAAGAACTGCAGCTCCACGTAGAATTTATGGAGCACGTGCTCGTGAAGACTTGGCTACCATTGTAATTGATGCAGCAGAAACTGCAGCAAAAACATTGGATGAAGTAGCTGCTGGCACATTAAAGTTAACTCCTACACAATTAGCAAGAGTACGAGCACTTGATGTAGCCTTAAATAAAACACCTGGTGTTCTTGATAGTATTATTAATAGAGGATATGCAGGTATACGTGGTCCAATAGCAGAAGTGTTGTATACAAAAGGTGGCTTTCGTTTTGGTGCCGGCAAATTTAAAACACCTGTTTTTGGTGAAAAATTATCAAACCTAATTGGAACTGGCGTGTCAACAGTACGTTTAGGCACAAAACCTATGATTGGTGCTGAATACATTGTTCGTGGTGGTCTTGCAGGAAGTGAAGCCGGTAAAGCATTTATTGAATGGACTACAAACCTTGGTAAAAAAGGTATTGCTGGAGAAGGAGATATTCGTGGACTTCGTTCGGCTTTGCGCACTGGTGAGTTAACCGGACAAAGAGCGATAACCGCAGTCAAAGAATTATCTTTAGATAAAATATATAGAAGAAATGTTAAAGAAATAACACAGCAGTTAGACTTTATTGTTTCTCCAACATTTGCAAACTCAGCAGATAGTGTATTTTCTAACACAGTAGAAGAAATTGTTATTAATCCAAACGTTAATTTGTTTGACACTGTTAAAGGTGGCGTAAAAGTTGCTGCAGATGACGCGGCTACAGTATCAGCAAAAGTTGGCCGTACAGTTACCGAACAAGAACTTGATTTTGCAAGAAGGTTTGGTACAGTTCGTGATGAAATATATAATATCAGCAATGATGTATATAGAGAAGTGCAAATTAAATCTGGAGTAAAGCCAGCTGATGTTAAAGACCTTCCAAAAAATGAAAACTGGTTCCCACATGTTCTAAGTGATAAAGCTAAAAACTTATTAAGAAAAACAAAATCAAAAGAATATGATGCTTTGATGGGATTTGACAGAACATTCCTTGGTCAACTTTCTACTCCTCGTAGATTAGTTTCTGGCTCTAAAGTTGGAACTTATACTTTAACTGCAGCAGACATTGCTGGTGGCACAAAAGCATTAAATAAAATAATGCGTCGTGAACTCGGAATTAATTTTGATTGGTTTGCAACTGACATTGGTGAAGCATTGGCAAATCAAGTTGATAATATTGCATCAGACATTGCTTTCTTAAGAACATTAGAAACGGAATTAAAGACCGGTAGCACTGGCCTCATCAAACCAGTTACCAGAGAAGAAGTTGCTGCAAAACCATTCGCTGGTGATATTGCCGCAGTTGTCGAAACATCATTAACTCCACAACGAATTGCAGCTATTAAAACAATACCAGATGCAGTAGAACAGTTAGATGAAATTGTTAGCACGATTGAAGATATAAATGTAAGATTACTTACACCCGGTGGTGTACTTTCTGCTGATGATATTGAAGAATCGATTCAGCGCGTTAGACAAATGGCTGATGCTCTTGCTAGAGACCCAGACGTAACAGCATCAATGGCTTCTGTTATAGTATTGGAAGCTGATACTTTAGCAGAATCGTTGGCCCGAGAAGCAAAAGCAATTAGTAGCAGAATTGACTTTCGTCCAATTACAGACTTTAAAAAAGTTAAAGCAATAACCGATGATGGTTTTATTGAATTAAATAAAAAGATTCTTCCTGGTGTGCAAGCACAAAGAGAAATTGCTGCCATGGTGCAGAACTTTAGAAGACTAGAAGACCCAAGAATACTACGTTTGATGAACAACTATATTGGTAAATACAATAGACTGTTCAAGTCATGGGTGACTGCAACTCCAGGATTTCATGTTCGCAACGCATACTCAAACGCTTTCTTCATGGCTACTGCTGGTGCTGACTTTAGAAACATTAATGAAGCATTAGATATTTATGATAAATGGCTTGCATATATAACCAAAGAAAGAGAAGCTGCTGTGTTACTTGCAAGAGAGGGTACAACGGGAATACCTGTTGCTCAGATAGATGACTTTATTGACGCCGCATTTCCTAGAGTATCTGTTGCTGAAAGAAATGCAATTAAAACAGCTCTTGAAAACGTAGGTGTAGCTGGATTCGGTAGAACTGGTGAAGTGTTTGAAGGAGCAGGAACTGGCTTTAAAGGCATAGGTGCAACAGGAGCCACTGCTAGAAATAAATTGTCTGAAATAATTGGAACTCCACTTACATGGTCACGTAATGCCGGTAATACTATAGAAAATTATTCACGTTTTGCCTTAACGTATGATGGTATTAAAAAAGGTTTATCAGCAGAACAAGCAGCTGGCCGCACAGCAAAATATCTTATTGACTACTCTGATATATCAAGAGCAGACGAAGTATTAAAACAAATCATTCCATTTTGGATGTGGATGAGCCGCTCACTACCATTGATGTTAGAAATTTTAACAACCAATCCAAAGGCTTATACTATCTATCAAAAGATTAAAAATGGATTAAGAGATGAAGAAGGCGAAAGTGATTTGATGCCATTATTCATGCAAACACAAGGAGCTTTTAAGGCACCATTTAATCTTGGTGGGTCATCTTACTTGATGCCAGACCTTGGTCTTACTGGTTTGGCTGAAGACATTGGTGGTTTTACTTCGCCAGGAGGAGTTCTTGCATCGCTTAATCCAGCAATCAGAACTCCACTTGAATACTGGTTGAACTACGATGCATTTAGAAAAGAACAAATTGCTAATAAAGAATTTGACCCAGAAGCAGACGCTAAGTTGCGTAAATATCTTGCAAAGAATATTACTATCTTAGGACCTGTACTACAACGTTATGGTCGTGCAGGTGCAGCTATAGCAGAAGAAATAGTAAATGCAGATTCTGTTGCAGAATTTATTAGAGATGCAACACGTACTGGTACACCAGCATACTTAGCGGAGCCTGAACAAGGTGGAATAACAGAACCGTCAACATCACAAAATGTTTCAACAATTTCTAGATTCTTTGGTTTGCCACTAAGTAATCTTGAACCATATCAAGAAGTTAATGAAGCCGAAAGAAGAATAGAAGAACTTAATAGACTAATTGCTTTACAAAAAATAAAAGAAGAAAGAACCATAAATAAGTAGGAGAGAAATATGAGCCAATTACAAAACATACTTCTTAGAATACTTGCAACCTTTGCAGCCTCAGGACTATCGGTCATGGGTGCAGGTGCAATAGCTGGAGTACCACTATGGAAGGCAGCCGTTATGGCTGGCATTGGTGGTGTTGCTGTGGTAGTCGAAGGATTGTCTCGCGCCTTTTTGGACGATGGCAAATTATCAGTATCTGAGATTAACGCAGTATTTAGCACTGTAGATAAAAAGGCTAAAAAGGCAGAATCAGCAAACTGATTCGTTCCATCTTCATTTCTTTCGTGTTGCTCTTGGGCAACGCCGTACCTGCACAAGCTTCTAAAGACCCGTGTGCTTGGTTAGTGCCGCACTTGAAACGATACAAATTACCTGTAGAAGAATTTATTTATATTGCCAAAAGAGAATCAGGTTGCCGCATCAAAGCAATCAATGCTAAGTTTGATAAGCATGGCAATGTTACATGGACTCTTAATAAGAATGGTTCCATAGACAGAGGACTATTACAAATAAACTCTGTACACAAACAAACTGTACGTCAAATATGCAAGGGTGACCTTGACTTATTATTAACTATTGATTGCAATCTGGCAGTTGGGTCGTATCTGTATAAACGATATGGGCTTGTTCCTTGGCGCGGGGTTTCCTCTTCTTTGGACTAGAACCTTCTTCTGGTTCTTCGTCAAACCAATCAGGCCATATCATAATAGGATGATAGCCAGTTCTAATAGCGTAAGTATCAGCTGTTGATTCTCTAATCATTGCTCCAGGTTTACTGAGCTTTTTAAGATATTGTTTATTAACTTGCAAACGTCTTGCAAGATTATCTAATCCTATTTCACTTTTATCTTTTAATACTACATCTAAAAAGATTCCAGCTGAAAACCATGTTTTAAATTTAGGCACACCGGGAAGTTTACCACTTCTTGGTGTGTTCTTTTTTTTGCGTCCTTTTGTCATATACAAAGTATACAGCTATTAATTGCCTTCGTCAAATGGAATGTTCTCTTCGTCTAAATAATTTCTTAAATAATCTATAAACCCTTCAATAAAGTGAAGCATTTGTATTTGAGCTTCTAAATTATCGCGATGGCTCATAGCCCACGCTTCAACCAAGTCGACGCACATGTCATTAGACAAACCAATATTAATTACAATACCATTCTCTGAATCATAAACAATCTTTTCAGATGTAACAGACAACTCTTCTAACTCTGATTCAGAAAATATTCTACGAGCCCAATCTTCAGAATTCATCCAAAATATAATCCCTTAGCGTGGTATTCATCATTAACAATTCTTTTAGATTCTTTTCCGCTGCTCTAGTTAATCTCCAAGCATGCGGTGTAGACACTCCGCAGCCTATTACCAAGTTCTTCAAACGTAATCATTTCCCAATAAACTGCGTCAATAATAAATTTATCTTGGTCTGTCATTAACTCCATTGAATTGAGTAATGCTTCCTTAATAGGAGAAGGTTCTTCGCTAGAAGGCAATACATCATTTCCCGGCAAAGTTTGCATTAGTGATTGAATAAAACTTTCTGGCCTGGTTAAGTCAGGTATACGTGCAATTTCTTCTGTGTCTAATGGAAGTTCGCGAAAGTAAAGTGAGTTATCTTTATTGTTAGTCATGAACCACATTCTGGGCCTCTTTCCAGGCCTTGACAGCTTCCGGAACATTATCTCCGGCAGACATACCTCAAATGCCAGGGTTCTGATGGTAAAACTTCCCAACTAAAACCAAACTTAGTTGCGTTAGCAGCAAGCCACTCTAATCTTTTACCTGATGCATTGGCGATGTCAACTGCGATGCCAAGGTTGTGGTTGCTTGTTCCTGGCACAGCCATTGGTGCCATGCCCTTCTTTAGATACCAAGTCTTGCCTTTGTAAATCCTTGGCTTTTGCTTCATGATTGCAGGCTTTGGGTCATCGGTGTAACGCTGATAGAATCCATACTCCTGCACTGCAAGTGAACGGTAGGTGTCAGCCTGTGATGTTGGTGACAGGTCAATACCATCTGCATTGGCAGCAGCATCCATGGCTTCGTATGCGTCCGCCGCACAGTGATGAAGCTTACCTTTACCTTCAATAGTGCGTAACAATTTCTCTGGCAACTCACCAGGCTTAGCATTCTTTAAATGAGAGCACAGTTGCACTTTTATTATTGGTAGTTTTTTAATATCAACTTTCATTGTTTCTCCTTAATCATATAAATCGGAACTTAATAACTTACTTACATCTTCTGGAAATAATAAATAACCTTTAGTTGGATTTGCAGAAAACTTAGCAAATTCTTTTACTGGAATCTTATTATTTATTTCTAGATATTTTTTTAATCTTGCAACTTCAACTGCAATAAATGCTTGTGCAGAGAAAACATAAATAAACCACTTAGCTTTTGTGACTGATAAACCACTAGGTTTCCAGCCTTTACCGTTTGGATTTTGTTCTATCTCTACGACCATCCTGCCGTTGCGATACTGGTCATATTTAATTTCAAATAACTCTCCATCAAGTGAATCTAAAAAGCCGTTGAAATATCTTTTCACCCTTGTGACCAACAGCTAAATCATTTTTCCAATTAACACGCCTGCCAGCTTTGTATTCAACGTCATGGCTGGGAACATGACCCTTTGCTTGTTTACTCGGCATCTTCTTCTCCCTTCGACATTTCATAAATATAATGAACCAATACAGCCAAGCCTGTAACTATCATTGCGGTCTTTCTCGTATGACCAGATAAAGTTATAAATACAACTGTAGAACCAGCAAATGTAAATGCCAGCCCTCCAGTTATATTTAAAAACTTTTTAATATAACGCTTCATTTTAGAAGTGTGTTAAGTTAGTTGTAACAGCAGTTCCAGCTTGCAGTTTTTGATTCAATCTCATTTGGATTTCATCCTGGCTGAGTACTGGTATCTTGCGTCCACCCTTCGTTGTCTTATCTTCTTTTGTGTTAATCGTTGCATCCATGGCAATCAGCACACGGCTGAAGACTTCATTAAAAGATTCCATGACGTCTGCAGTGTTACGTAATTGCATTGAAGCAACTAGTTCACCAGCAATCTTGCCAGCAACCTGAACCATTATTGCTTTATTTTCTGACATTATTCTTTACCTCCTCAGGTATTGAGGCGCCTAGTTTTTTAAACACCTTCATGACTTTCTTTTCTGATTTTTCGTACAGCTTTATTAATTTCTTCTTTTGCCATGCTTCGATGGCTTCTAGCTTTTTATCTGTTTCTTTTAGTCTTTCGTAATACATAAATACGTTCCTATCTATAGTAAGTTTTTTTCCCTTATTTTATTGCGTGGCATCGTGTATCGGTGCCAAGTACGTTAACTTCCTTTGTTTTAAAGGCTTTTAGGGCTTGTTTTAATTCCCACCAACCAATATTTGAGTAATGTTCCCAGTCTCTAATCGGGTTCTCGTCAATGGCCGAATGAGGATATCTGCCCTCACCTGCCATAGTAGCGATAAAAATGCCGCCATCCATTAAATTAACATAAGAATTATTAATAATCTTTTTCCATTCAGGAGTATGCTCAAACACCTCAGCACATACAACAACATCAAAATATCCTGGATTAAGATATTCTGTGGCACTTGTCACAATATCTACACCTGGTCCAGACTGTGTATCTATGCCAATATACTTCTCGGCAAAAGGAGTAAAGATAGAACGAACACTGCCATTGATGTCAAGAGAACCAATCTCCAGTACTCTTAAATGAGTTCTGCCATCTCTCCAATTATGAAAAGCTGGAAATACCCAATCGGTTACTGCTTGGTGCATCATGCACTCCATTTCTGTTCAAAGATTTGTCTATCTATTTCTACTTGTTTGTTAAAGTTTGCAGGTGGGTCACTGGTGATAGTAACACTGTGAGCATGCTTACATCTAGCCTTGGCTGATATAACACATAAACGATTAGCTTTCTTGTTAACCCAATTGACTAGGTCATCATCCGAAAACCACCACATCATGCGCTCATCAAAGCGGAACTGTGGTACCAAATCACCAGCTAGCATCATTGCAAAGCCAGCCATGCCACCAGTCCCATCATATCTTCCACGACATGTAGAGTGACTAATAATATCAACATCACTGTCACCAGCATATTTAGGGCATACCAAACCGATGCGAGAGTCTTCTGCTAAGGCTGTCATCAATCCTGATACTGTGTTTGCATCTATGGTTACATCGTCATTCATAAACAATACATGATTACCTGGAGTGGCTAACTGCATGCCATGGTTCCACATGGCTGAGATGCCAGCACCTCTTGGTACGTAGGTTTTAATAATAGATGATGGTAGACAATTTAACATTGGGGCTGTTTCAGTGCCGTCACCCACGACAATGACCCTAGACACCCCCTCAGAGCTCATTAGAACGCTTATGAGCGTAGTTAGACCCGATATGTTACTCTTGGTAGGGATAACGACTGTAACGCCTGCTAGAGCCTTCTTATACCAAATTAAATTATCCTTTAATCTTTGGTCATCAGGGTTCAGGTCAACGGCAATCTGGCCATGGTGCAAAGCTTCTTTAAAATAACCTAGTCTGTATGCAGACAGAGCAACCATATCTTGTGGCCACCAACCATACGCATCAGGTTCAGTTAAATACAAACCCTTGTACAGTTGGCATGTCAGTGCACGTTTGGCCGCATAAAACATGCTGAACCAATCTTCTTTACTATAATAATATTTAGCAAGGTCTGTCCATACTTCTGCACCCTCTTTGTATTCTGCACAAGCACGTAGATGCCAGTGTTCTGCCTCATGTGGAATCATCTTAGCTAAGTAACGCATCGACCATGCACGCTCTGGTCCCCAAACAGATTCCGGCATAACCAAATGGCGTTTAAACATCGCAATAGACTCTTCATGTCTACCATAAAAGAACAGTTCACGGGCACAATAATAGACGTTTCTATCATTGTTAGGATTCTCTGCGACGTCTTGCAACAACAATGGCAAGTAAGAACCACGACTCTTAGTATTATCAGCAAAATGGTATATCTTGATACCTTCTACAAATGTTTGACGCTCTTCAAAACCAGGTTGTGTAACATTGACTTCATGGACGGCATTCTGCCAACGATGACTAAAGCGTCCAGTTATCTTATCGCCATGATAAAACACACCAGGCTCACCTGATTCTATGGTCTTCCAGACATCCACTTCACCTTTTTCATTAGGTTCAAAGCGTTTCCAATTCCAAGTGTAGCCGTATCTTGGTCTGTTTACTGAACCGTCGGTTGGTACGCCCTTCAACGCATCGTACCAACCACGGCCCAGCACTTCGTCAACATCAAGATTTATAATCCAATCCACATCCTCTGGAATAAGGTCAAGTAGGTGATTGCGCGCACGAGCAAAGTGCCAAGGGTCAATGACCTTCTCATGAACAATGACACCAAGCTCTTTAGCCAAAGCAACAGAATTATCATGCGAACCTGTATCCAATAGGATACGATAGTCAGCATCTGCACAAGACTCAGCCCAAGTTTTAATATGCTTGGCTTCATTTTTCATTATACTTACAACTGCAACCTTCATTTAATTAACTTTCCTAAAATCCCGCAACAACCTTTAATAGTGACGGCAACTGTAGTAAATATAACAGTTATGAATATAATCTCACTTAACATTGTTCTTATCCATTCTTCTAATAATAAACATACCAATGATTCTACCAACAACCCAACCACTTATCATCCAAACAACTCCTGCGTATGTAACTGTTTCGTTCAAGTTATTGCTCCTTCTTTTTTCTTCTGTTTTTTAATTGTTCTACTTTGCATGTCTTGCAAAATCTCTTGTTCTTATAGTAGTAAGTGTTTTCTTCAGAATATTCATGTTTTTTTGGACAATGAGTTTTTCTTTTATTATTATGATTGCCCGTGACAAGCAAATCTCTACAGTTAGCTGATGGTGTGTCTTCGCGCAAATGAAAAGGATTTAAACAAAGAGTATTGTTACAAATAACAGGGTCATGGCACACATGCAGACCTTCGGTAACATATCCTTGTTTAAAATACATTGCTGCTCTTGCGGCAGGTGTCCATTTGCCTTGAAACCAAAACATTGGTCGCTTGTGAACTTTATTAATATAACCTGTCCAATTTGTCCAGCATTCTGACTCGCCACCAATATTAAGTTTTTCAATAAAATTATTATAAAGTTTCTCATCTTCAGGCTTATAAGTAAAGATATCCATGTTAGGCTAACCTAACATCATCTATACGTTGCATGACCTCATTAATAACCTGCATGCGTTCTCCCGTAATTATACTCTCATCTTTAATCTTTTTGCGACCACAGTGTGGGCAAGTATCTAAAGCTTTCTTTGTTAATTTAACTGTTTTCTTTTTCATAATATTTTCCTTCGTGTTTAATTTGTATTAGGGTTAGGGTATTCATTTTAGTACTTTCTTTTTAGGGCCAGCGGAATTGCTGACAGTTAGATAGTAACAGGCCGTAACAGGAAAGTCAAGTCTTGCCCGCAAAAAAACATAAAAAAAATATTATCTATAACTTGCATATAGAAACAATCAATGCTATTATTATCTACGTGGGAAAATCCCACCAGGTGTAAAGCCAGAAAGTCTGGTTTTAATCCTGAATGTATTTTTAGTTTGAATACATGTTACTGTATTTCTGTGGGTCTAGGCTGGTTCTCCAATTTCCAGCTTAGGCCCATAGTTTTATCTCGGCATAAATGTGATATCAAAGTCCTCGCCGCAAAACAATTAAGCATTAATACTCTAATAAGAATATTAACAAGAATGCTAGAGAGTAATAACACCATAAGCTCTAAAAGAGATAAATGCCTTGTTAACTATCGCTAATACAGATAGCTCTTAACCTATATGCTAATAGGGTACTATAAGAATAAAGAATGTTAGCCTTATTTTATAAGGGAAATACGAGGATATAAAAGAAAAAGACCAGAAGTATAAAGAATGAAAGAAACTTTATACTCTGGTCTTAATCCCATTAAGGAGGTAAACAGTATATTTTATTATTATTAGTTAGTAAAGCATTGTCCCCTTATTACTCTACTAGCTAACATGTACATTATATCATTGTGTTGCGGGCTTTTCCACTTTATAAGAGTGTGACATATGTCATGTTGTTATTCTCATCTTATCCTGATAGAATTCTATACACTGGCAAGGTCTATGTCTAGACACCAATGAGTGGCCGCCCCATCCAATCAAGTTCCCGCCAATCAATCAAGTCTTTATTATTATTCTATAGAGACACTACACACACACCATAGAGCTGTCCCTGCTGTGCTCTCCTGTGCTCTCCTCATCATATCCTGTACGTAGCCATACTAGTCATAGTAGTATTAATATAACACCCTAGGCCTACCCCTACACCCACCCCCCCCGTATACCCTTTCATATAAGAGTACCGATAAGCACAAGGCCATACGGATATTCTAAAATACCCCACCCCTTTTTCCTTAAGTACTGCTTTTTAAATACTACGCTGAATCTTGGTACAAGAACAGCTACGATACTTTCCTTAAATACCAATCTTTAATTCTATTATAGAACAGGTTGTCTGGTAAGGTCTCAATGCTTAATCCCCCCAGGTTCGGTAAGTGTTTCTTTTTGTCAAATACTGTATCGCAGCAGTAGTGAGTGTTGTAGTGTTCTTCTTCTAGATTATTAATATTAGGGAAATAGCAATTGTTTGTTGCGGTCATTTTAATATTAAGGTTTGAGCAGGCTATTTGGAAAGAATACATGCCGGCCCACCATTGGGTGAGTGGGTCAGAAGGGTTTTGGTCATAAATTTTGAGGTGGTTGTCTATCCAGGTTTGAATTATCATTTTAAATGTTTTTGCTTTGCCGACTATTGGGACGAATCCTCCGTTGTAGGCAGATGGAATAATAAGATGCTTGGAGATGATGTGTTTGTTGTCGCTTAGGCTTTTAAGATGCCAATCTTCATAGAGAGTATTAACTAAGAACTCGTTGTCTTGCGGCATTTGTTCTGGGGCTTGTCTAATGTGAAACATGTCACAGTCTAGGAGTTCTAGTATCTGGTCGTCGGCATAGTTGTGAATGATTTGCTGTAGGCCTATTTGGATGTTAAGAGGCACTAAACCACCTTGTTTGGGGCGGGTTGGATAGAAGTGATGCCAGTCTTTGGCAATGGTGTGAGGAATGCCTATGTTCCAGTGGGGATATGTTTCTTCTTGTAATATTATTATTGCATGAGCTTTTTGTGCGGCCAAGTCACCGTAGATGTGTTGGTGGTTGTCCCAAAACAAATCTAACTGCATTCTATGGGATGGGATATTAGCGGCTATCGGTATTGATATCATCTTCTAATTCCTTCCAGAACCAGGCATTTATTAATTCTGGGTCGTAGATAAACCACTCTGGGTGTTCAGGGTCCCACAAATTGTGTTCTAGTTCAAACATAATAATACTCCTTTATAATAAAAAAAAATATTGCGTGGAAAAGCAGAAAAAGACCAAAGAATTTAATCTCTGGCCTTTTTCATACGGAAAGCCCTAAATCGTCCCCGACTTAGAATACTATTACTATTAAGTATACATCACTGTAGTATGTAACTCTAGAGACCTTCTCTAAAGTCTCATTGGGTTCTACCCTTTGAGGATAATATCTTATCACATCATACGGCAATGTGCAACTTTAGTTTGTAATATATCGGTGATATATCACGGCTAATATAAAAATAAAAGGTAGAATAAGGCATTGGTGATTAGACAGAGTTGTCCTTAACCCCCAAGCAATGCAGCATTTGATAATATGCTTCTTTTTCTTCTTCTACTGCAATGCCGTTGGCCTAGCGGCCAACCATGCATCAGAAGATATTATTATTCATCATCAGAAGATATTATTACTGCTTAGAAGATTGGTTGTTTTACTTGCCTCATCAAAGGAAGACTTCTATAAGCCCCCCCGGTTCTTGTTATTTAGCGTCGTAGAACCCGTCTGTCTCTATACCGAAATACGACGACCCTTTATCCGTCTAACGGAGGACTGACCACAACTTGCCTAAAGCGTTCTGTGGCTAAGGGTTTACACCTAACAACCCGTGTAACGCTGGGTTTGCGGTCCTTACGGACAAATGCTAAATTGTATTGCTATATTATTATAGCAGATGTATTACTTAATGATGCCTCTATTGCCACGGTTCTTGTCATACGTGGTTTTAAAGTCAAAATCTTTGCGATATCTTATTAATTCTTGTTTTTTAGCCTTATGACCTAATAAGCCAGCTCGTGCCTTGGCAGACTGTATAATTAAATCTGCTTGTTCTCTGGTTGTTGAAGCCAGATAAGGCAAACGCCATTTATCAAGGTAGGCTCTTTGTTCTTCAGTCATTTTATTCATAGCCTATATAGTATAGCATATTTTCTTTTTTCACATGCTAAAATGGTCCATGTAATAAAAATTATCTACTATATAACACAAAAAAAGGAATCTAATTTTTATGTCTAAGACACCCCGCTTATTTCTTAGCGAAACCCAAGAGTCTTATCTTGCCTGGTTGCTGTCTCCAGAGGATTCCCGCACACCCAAAACTAAGAAAGACTTTGCTGAATTAAACAATATCCATATTAACACACTTGGTTTGTGGGAAAAGAATAAAGTATTTAAAGAACGCTGGGAGCTTGGTGTCAAAGGCATGGCCCAATCACCTGAGCGTACACAAGCTTTATTAGATGCATTATACCTTAAGGGTGTGTCCGGTGACGTTCGCAGTGCAGAACTTTACCTAAAAGCCACTGGCTTCATGCAGCAAACACAAACTATTAATCTTAATAATACTTCGTCAGTTAAAGAATTGTCTGACGATGAACTGCAATCCATGATTTTGGAATTGTCGCAAAAGAAGCAACCAACAATATCAATATCTAAGATGGGAAAAGAAGATGCCGAAGAAGAAACAGATAACTAAAGAATGCTTAGATAATGTTTCAGAAAATCAACTTTTATCAAAAGTAGTAGTAGATAAAAATACAAATTGTTGGAACTGGCAAGGTAAACCCGTAAAAAGTTCAGACAAAATTGGATATGGAAGAATTAAAGTTCTTAAAAAAGAATTTTATGCACATTGTTTTTCTTACGCAAAGTTTGTAGGAGAAAATCCAAATAATCTTCTTGTTTTACATACATGCGACAATGGAATGTGTATAAATCCAAAACATTTATTTCTTGGAACGCCACAAGATAACATGACTGACAAGGTAAAAAAAAATAGACAGTCAAAAGGTCTTAAACATAGAAATTCATTTAAAAACATTAAATTATCATTAGAAAATATTCAAGATATTAAGCATCAACGCAAGCAAGGAAAAAAACTTAAAGAAATAGCAAGTAAATACAATGTTTCTTTTCAGCACATCAGTGATATTGTAAACAATAAAAAATGTTTAATCGAAAGATAAGGTGGTTGTTCTGAGGGCGGTTTGGCGGTTACTACGAATCTAGTTCTATTCAGAGCAGGTCCAATGCTAATATGGTTCGTGCTTTTAATACTTTAAAGCGTGAACTTAAAAGGCAACAAGATGCTTTGCTCATGGACCACCAGCAGGAAGATGTTATCTCTGGTGGAGATTCCGCATCAATTCAATTCCATTTTCTGTTAAATGCAAGTACTACACCATTAGCATGGAACACTGCAGCAGCAGGTGTTTTTGATGCCAATCAGGGTGCAACTGGTACGGCAGATGTTTACTTTGAACCACGTAGAGATTTCTATGAACCCGGGAGAGGATTTTAAATGGCTGTAATTATACAAGTCCGCAGAGACACTGCCTCTGCATGGTCAACAAATAACCCAATTCTGCTTGCGGGCGAAATTGGTTTTGAATACGACACTGGTTTAGCTAAAATTGGTGACGGCACCACTAACTGGAATGGCCTTCCATATCTTACTCAAAACACGGGCCCTACGGGTTCGACAGGTGCCACAGGTTACACGGGCCCTACAGGTTACACGGGTCCTACAGGCGCTACTTCTACCGTGACGGGTCCTACGGGCTACACAGGCCCTACGGGTGCAGCATCTACCGTTACGGGCCCCACAGGAGCCACCGGACCGACTGGCTACACGGGCCCTACTGGCCCCACGGGAGCCACTGGTGCTGCTTCTACCGTGACAGGCCCCACTGGCTACACGGGTCCGACAGGTTACACGGGTCCCACGGGTTACACTGGACCGACTGGCTACACGGGCCCTACGGGTGCTGATGGACAATTTACTGTTACAGGACCCACTGCGCCAACTGCACCAGCAGATGGTGAAGTTTGGTATAACGATAATGATGGTCGCACTTATATTTATTACAATGATGGAACAAGTTCACAGTGGGTTGAATTTGGAAATGCAAACGTTGGACCCACTGGTGCACAAGGTGATTGGGCAACCGCGCAAACAATTAATAATAAAACTGCAAGTTATACTTTATTAACAGCTGATGCAGGAAAATTAATTACTATGACAGTAGCAAGTGCAAATAACGTAACAGTTAATGGTTCACTTGATTTGGCTGTTGGTCAAAGAATAGACTTAGCTCAACTTGGTGCAGGACAAACAACAGTTGTTGCATCAGGTGCTACAGTTAATGCTACACCTGGACTTAAGCTTCGCGCACAATACTCTGCTGCAACATTAATATGCACTGGTACTGACACTTACTTGCTTGTTGGAGACTTAAACATATAATGCCTAGTACAATTGGAATTGTTGCTTCTCATTTTACAAATATACCGTACGTAGCAGTTGCTGATGCCGCATCGCCTTACGTTGTAGTATATCCTTGGTTACCATCTGGTTTTGGTAGTAAGTTTTCTAACCCAGCAACATTACCCGCTTCTGTTGGCCGCGACGTTGCGTGGCTTCCTGCTGGTTCAGCCATAGCAGTTGCTCATGATAATCTTCCACGCATTACAGCATATCCTTGGTCACCATCTGGTTTTGGAACTAAATATGCTGACCCAGGAAATACACCTACTGGTGATGGTACAGGTGTTGATTTTTCGCCAAATAATACAAACATAGTAGTTGCTCATAGTAACTTTAACTTTACTTCTGCTTATCCTTGGTCATCATCAGGCTTTGGAACTAGATATGCTAGCCCATCACCACGTCCTACTGGAGGTACTACCGCTGTAAGATTTTCACCATCTGGAACAGATGTAGCATTTTCTCAAGGTACATCTCCTTATACTACTGCCTATTCTTGGTCATCTGGTTTTGGAACTAAATATGCTGACCCAGCAAGCCCCCCTGCCAGCCTTGGTCAAAACGTTGCTTGGTCACCCTCAGGTGCAGATATAGCAATTACTAATAGCGGAATTAGTCCTTTCATTTCTGTTTACCCTTGGTCTTCTGGTTTTGGAACTAAATATTCTGACCCATCACCATTGCCTAATGGCACTAACTGGGTTGCAACTTGGTCACCATCTGGAGCAGATATAGCAATTGGTCATGGGTTGAGTCCTTTCATCTCTGTTTACCCTTGGTCTTCTGGTTTTGGAACTAAATATTCTGACCCAGTAGGAGTAACTTTAGTTTCTTGTTTTGGTATTGACTTTTCACCATCTGGAGCAGATATAGTATTTTCTGGTGTTTCTGGTGGTTCTATTGCTGGTTACCCTTGGTCATCTGGTTTTGGAACTAAATATGCTGACCCATCAACACCACCGACAACTTCCGGCAGAGTTAGATTTTCTAAGCAATAATAAAATAAGGAGACAATAATGTCAAATACAGAAATCACACACGCAGAGTTAATTACTTTAAGACAAAAAGAAGTAGAGCAATATCAAATAAACATTGATACGTTTACAGCAATACTTCAAACGCTTTCAGCAACTTTGCCAGAACATCTAGAAAAATATCGTAATCGAACAGATAAACATATTGCAATTGCAGAAATAGAAAATCTTGATGATGTAACGATAGTTGCGGACGCATGGCATCATGCAGAACTCTCAGCTCGCATTCGCACAGAACTTCTTGAGCAACGCAAAGCTAAAGCAATACTTGCGGTCTTAGAAGCAAATCAATAAACCAATAAAACTAGAGGCAAACAATGGCAACAATTAATTTTCCAACGTCACCAACTAACGGTCAAGTATTTACTGACGGCGACCATACATGGATTTTTAGTTCTGTAGGTGCAGGTGGCCCTGGTGCTTGGAAACTAGAAGCTCAAACCGTGACAGGT